>JAABUS010000280.1_pt1 | contig 129191 bp, 131 predicted proteins | sample 5560161 | NCBI WGS metagenome assembly JAABUS01 (sample SAMN10711885, study PRJNA513376) | rock metagenome | isolation source: Antarctica rocks | place: Antarctica: Victoria Land, Trio Nunatak nord | collected 2016-01-04 | reverse complement strand
CCCCCCTCCTCGCCCCAGCTCTCATCCGCCACAACCGACATCGCCCGCTGCGTCAACCCCTACTACCTCTCCGCCACGCTTGCGCGCCGCGCCGCCCGCCCACCCACAAGCCGCCGGGCCCGCTGGAGTGCTTTCGGCCTGGGCAGCGACCCGGGCACGAATAGCGATGTGGGGGTCCGGGAGATGGTCGTTCGTGGGCGGGCGCCCGTGATGGAGATTGGCAGTCCGGCTGTGCCGGCGCCGCTGAGGGTTGGTAGGGGGATGGAGAGGTCGGAGGCGAGGCAGGTGAGGAGGCAGGTGGCGGGATCGCGTGTTCACGGGGGCAAGGAGGGGGAGAGGGCGGGGGCGAGAAGGGAAAAGTTTTCGATGCCGGTGGCGTATGGGGGTATGTTCTAGGTTTGAGGAACGGGCTCGGGTGATAACGAAGGGTGACCGTTGGGGCTTTTGGCTTCTTGATGATTGTTGCAAGAAAATTCGGCTTTTGGCTTTCAACGAACGAATGAGATTGGAGAGAGAGAATTGTATTTCTCTGCAGGAGCCCCAGAAGATTTTAGGACAACGACTTGAGCGTCTTACATATGCCACTACTTATGCTGGAACATCGACGTGAGTCTCATAGCTGAAGCGTATAGGTACAATGTCTGAGTATGCGATCAACGCATATACCATGATCCATAGAAAGCTAGTAACCGAGGCTCCTTTTTCGCTGTATGGGGAATAAACCGAGGAATGTAGAAACCGGCAGTAAGGGGGTATGAGAATCGAAGTTAAAAACCAATACCAGAAAACATACTCCTCCTGTCATTTGCACCATTCGCGCCTCTCCTGTGACTCCAGCTAGAACCTGGACTGCTGGCTCATATGGAATACCTTCCGCCCGTTGCTTCCTTGGATCTTCCTCTCTGCGGTGTGCCGGTTCAACCTCTCGCTGCGCCATGCTTCGTAAAACGTCTCCCGGCTGGCTTCTCTGAGGTCGCTTCGCCAGTCTGAAAACACCTGCTCTTTCAATTTCACGAAGTCGCAGTGTTCGGCATTGAGTGGGTCGGCGAAGCCCCAGGGGAATTTTCTTCCAATGACACCTGGATCATAGGGATCGGGGGAGATAATGGAGAGGGGTATCGATGGTGTTGCTGTGGTATTCGGGGCAGATTGGGCAGATGGAGCTCGCGCAGATGCTCTCATCCTTGAAGGCTTAGCGAGATCGAACTCGGAAGCTGAGAAGCTGGAGTCGGTCTCCGATGGGGAGTCAAGATGCGAGGTAGGGGAGAAGCTTCGATCGTGGCCACGGACGTGATCTGGATTGCCAAGTGCACCATTCCGCTCAGTGTTATCAGACTCATTGTCTGCGTCAAGATCGTCCGGACCCAAGGCTGCAAGTGGGTCAAGGTCTGCCTGCTTCAAAGAGGTCCAAACTGCTCGCTTGAGATGCGCCATATGTGCTGCCGTGATCGTGTCCGCTTTCGAGATTACTGGAATGACAGTCGTCTTGCTTTGAAGAGCTCGAACCACTTGAAGATCAAGATTCTCTTCCAGCCCGCCGTGGATGAACCCAGCATCAGATTCGAAGAAAGAATTCCCATTGGTAAAGTTCCCACTTGTAGGCCCCGGCTTCTGTGCGGCAGCAAGATTGTTATCTAGGCGAGCGGGGTCTAAGAGAAGTAACACACAGTGTATGTGGGTATCTCGAACGCCTGGAGAACGGACGACCTTCATCTCTTCGCTAAAGGTGTCATCAAATTTGCTTTCCAGGAAAGAGGTCATCTCACGAAGCTGAAGATCGACAAGGTTGTGCTCGAGGCCCTTTGAATCCCACAACGTAACACCGACTCGCTCACCCTCCAGCTCCGTCTCCAGATATTGCGAGCTTACGCTGGGAAACCCCTGATTCGAGATGGGAGGTGCGACGTTGTATGCGTCGCCGTGAAGCCCCGGCCGTTGCTTTCGGGTGGGAAGGACCAGGGAGGTACGAAGAAAATCGATGAAGGACGATTTACCACTATTGCGGGCGCCAATTACGAGTATACTACACCCACGGTCAGCTCGAACACATCCCGCATGGAGACAATCTTACTTCAACTGGGTCGGATCTTTCCTCCTGCGCATCTTGCGTGGATTGTTAATCGTGCTCACTACGCTGCTCGCATAGCTGTACCTCCCGCGATTTGTCATGCTTTCGGCTCGAGCGTAAGGGTCGACGAAACCGCCATTGGTGCTCGGTGAGGAAGCAGGTATAGGTGGGACTGGAATATGAGGATACATCCGTGGACTTGCCTGATCCATTGACACTTTCGACAGGGCTCTCGGGTAATTGGTACGGTTTTCAAACTGGTTCGAGATGATGGCTAGGCTATCGGGCCTCAGGTCCTCGCCCCCGAAGGCCTGCAGTTGCTGGGGTTGTGGCAGATCTGGGATTCTTGGTGGTCTCTGCGGTATCTGCTCTTTCAAGAATTCTCGTTCTCTCTCTTCAGCCCGTTGCCTCTTCTGCAATTTTCCCCCGGACACGCTCCTTGATGGAGCTCCTCGATCCGTAGACTTGCTACGGCGTAAGAATTTGAAGGATGGGCGACGACGTAGCGTTCCACTTGACTCGTTACGAGTAGGTGGAGGAGAGTTGCCAGGTGATAGCGACGTGCCAGATATTTGTCGTTGCCGAGTCGGTGGTATTGAATTCATGGTGAGGTAGGTGCAGTGTGAATTGATCTGTCCTGAGGCAGTCGCGAATTGATGCAAGTGGTAATGACCGGTGGGCGCGTTAATATATTTCAACACTTGCTCATCAGACAGTTGACCTTGGGCTCTTCAGCAGCGACAATATCATTGTCTTGACTTTCTCCACATGAGTTTTGTACGATCCGTGTTGCGCGCTCCGCTGCTGGGGATGTGTAATGCAGGTCAATATTTGGATGTCGAATGCCAGAAGAAGCAGTGACGTAGCCAGTTATTCATCGATTTTGCGCGTCGTGTAGATGCTCTTATATCGACATGCGCCGTTTTGGATATTCACGAAGTAGGGGATGGCTAGTCCATAATCCAGCAGCAGACCTTAAATGCCGATCGTTTGACTAATTTAGAGTATAGAGTTTAAGTACAAATAGGCTGCGTCGGGAACCTCCCCCCGATGCCCCTGAAACACCTCAACGAGATACAGACGGAAATCATACCTTGCTCTGTACTTATCGTCTTGGCATTGCATACGTGAGCCTATTGAGGCGAAGCATTGAAGCGAAGCGCAATCGCATCTAAAAGCACGCATAATGAAGCGCTGTTATCCAAATGAGCTAGCTAAGGTCCCAAAATCTGCCTGATGATACATGGCTCGCTGTTGTAATCACTGCAGACATTCTTCCGATCAAGCTGCTTGAACTTTGGCCCATTCGGTCCTGACGCGAACTTCGCCGTCACATCAACTCCTGGCAAGATAAAGTGTTGTCGTGGGTCTGATTTCGGATACTCTTGGTCGCCCCACTGGCCATTGTAGGACAGCCAGGCCGTAGGATAGCTGGAATCATACGCTGTGAACTGCTGAGTGCTCGCATCATATTGGTAATAATATGCTGACAGAGTAGGGTCCCATAATGTGCCTTGGTCACATTGGTCTTCAAGAAAGCCAACAGGTAGGTTGAGGTTAGGAATGGTGTGATCATGCGTTCTACAGAATGATGTTAGCTGCCAATCCATAGGAATATCATAGCGTGCCTCACCCGCTCGTTGCATAGTTGGCATGAGATCCATTCGCGCTGTACGCTACGGGCCGCTGCCCTCTCTTCTCGACTGCGTTGTAACTAAATGCTTCGCCGTACGCATGCTGACTGAACCAAACAGCCTGAGGCTGTCCGTTGAGGAACCGGACCATAGTATGCTCCCAGTCGCCTACATGGTCATCAACCGCCTGCTCAAAAACGGGCGGTCCGTAGTTGTATGCATAGAAATACATATAGAATGCATCAACAGTTCCGCTGCCGTGGTCGTTGACGATGATACTGCAACATTCTTCATATTAGAATGACGATTCGCACTCTGTTGAGAGCAGCACCTTAACGACGAGTTGCGGTCTATGGAGACCAGCGAAACGTTCATTTCGCGGTGAAGTGACGAGTGAAGAAGGACCAGGACTTACGCAGTGCTGACAGCCCCGTTTGTCTTGCCATTGCTGTCTGGTTTCACGCCATTGAGCCATGTCGGATTGGTCGTGATATCGTCCACTGAGGTCAAGTAGACGGACGTATTGCCTGCGTTGTTCAAGATATCAAGATTATCCAACGTCAAGGCGGGCAGGTTCGGCACGGCAACAAAGTTGACCTCGGGCTTCGTATGCTGAAGCTGTGCCCCGATATCACTTGGGAGGTACGTGTCTTGCGACTGAATCCACACAAATGGTGCTGTCGGTTGCATTAGCATTTGTGCGTCTATTTGGCTGCAGTCTACAGCCTTACCATAATCATTCACGTACGACGGGACAACCGAAGCCTGACGCTTCGACGTTGTACCCAGTGGCCCACATGATGACTGGACTGCGAGAAAAACAGGCAGTAGAAGAGAGACAGCGCTTCGAGAGAACGCCATACTAGCAGTTTGACCTAGAAATTTAGCTGAGACGGCGTTGGCAGCCATCTTATACATCGAGGCGTGCGGTGCACGAATGACGCTGTACGTTCAGATGAGAGTAACGGCGCCGAGAACGAAACACGGTTTGGTTGAGAGAACGTTATTGGTTGTGCAGCGAATTAAATATAGGTACGGAAAAGAGGTCATGCACGTTGTCACCACGGGCCGTCCACTGATGCAAGCCCCATGATGTTGCATAATGCACATCTCCCGTCGCACCGAGCTGGCATCACCAACCAACAATAGGGAGCGAAGAGAGACGGTCGGACAGACTTCCAAAAAGGTGTCTTCTTGGTCGACTGGGCATAGAAGATAGAGAAACGTGGCGAGAGAAGACATCTCAGTGGCCTGGAAACGAAGAATCAAAGCTGGTCCCGTGGGCGGCGTTCCGAGACATAAGCGCACTTACCTCGGGTTACTTCTACCTTCCCCATCTGACACTTGCCCCATGACGATCCTCGATCGCTCGTTGGTACTCTTGGATCTATCGTGCGAGCACAGCCAAGGAACAGTGCTTGCGCGGAACATACTTGGGCGAGAGTGGAAGCAACCCAATGTGTCTGGTAGTGAAGAGGATTTTGCCAGCCATCACCCGTACTCTGTATGGGCTTGCAGTGATACAATGACAGCATTACCAGTAGGTTGCAAGGGACAAATTCTACGAGTATTTGAAAGTGTCGAGGAGAGCAGTTTTGGGGGGGGGGTTTGCAACTTCTACCATAGAGCCTGCTAATTGAGAATTACCAGTGAGATCAGTCACCAGACCGTGAACCTGCAGCCTGGTGAGTGATCTCATGTTGGCATGGGCCCGCGAAGTGGTGACAGTATTTCGCCAGGGAGAAGAAGATAAATGCCCAAGTACCTTAGCTATGTCTAACGACGGGTGCCGGTTGGCCCGAGGGGGGAACCCAATGTTACTTTAGGAAAGGCTTCATACCCTGAATGAACCCTGGGTAAGAATTAGGCGTCCAGCAGCCTTATCCCACCAGCCAATACCTTAGGGCGGCGTGCAGAGTTTGAGCTGAAACAATAGATCAATTGACTCGTATCATGACCGTAGTATTCAATTGACCTTCAGATGGGTTGAGTGCACCTTGCAATGTCTCTCGCAATACATGACCCCCGTTCGCGGGGCCGTTCGAAGTCTCCTGGCAGACGAGACGAGCGCTCCAGGTCGCGCGATATTCGGGCGCCGTCCCCACCTTCCAGATCCAAGAAGTCCTCCAAGAAATATTACAGCGACGAGGAGAGCGAGTCAGACTCGAGGTCTAAAAAGAAACACTCCAAAAAGTACTATGACGATGACAGCAGCGACTCAGGCGCAAGATCGCGAAAGAGATCCTCCAAAAAACATCATGATGAGCAAAGCAGTGAGTCGGATGACAGGCGAAAGAAGAAACCTTCCAAGAAGCGTTACGAAGAGGAAGAAGAGAGTAGTAGCAGCAGTGAAAGTGGGTCTGATCGGCGGTCGCGGCACAAGCCATCGAAGTCGAAGCGCGAGGTTGCAGAGCCCAGACATCGACGTGGGTCCTCACCTGACACGCACTCGAAGGCTGTAAGTCGTAAAGGCGAGTACTCCCAGTCTTCGAAAGAGCAATACGAGCGCGAGCACAGAGATGGCCGGCATGCCAGCTACGCCACATCGGACATTCGCGAGCATGCAAGGCCGGATGGATACACGCGGCATCTAAGCCACAGTAGCAATGAGGGATCAGGACTCGATAGGCCTGGTCATGGACTTCCGGGCCAATACAAGTGGGAGTACGACCACGGATTCGATGAGCATGAGCGAGGTTACCGTCCACCGCCATCGTCTGGTCCGGAGCAGCTCCGTCATCTGTCTATGAGCAATAGCAATCTCACTGGTGGACATCAGCCGTATTACCCCAATCAAGCCATTTCGCCTACTTATACCCAGCCTCAGTTTGGGTATCCCCCGCCGACGAACCGTTCGGAGAACAATAGGACCCACTCTGGTTCCCTCAGCTCGACAGACCACTATCAGTATGCAGAGCCAGCCCAACAGGTTGGCTACGCTTCGAAGACCGACGCTCGAAGGCCTTCGTACACTCAGACGGCGCGACCACAATTTGTCGAAGCGAAGCCTCACAGCGAATCATTGCATGCTTCTGCGGTTGGCCAGAAACTCCAGCGATTGTCAATATCTGGAGGAAGCGCCGGCGCTCTATCCTTGACAGCACCTGGTCAGAACCATGCACACATGCAGGGTGGTCTTCCGCCTGGGAGTCCCTTGTTAGAGTCGTACCGCGGCACTTACCAATCCATCTCGCCGATGCCTTCCCCTCTGATGCTACCATCAAATCTGGACGATGACATGTCTGATCTAGACCAATTATCCTCGAGAGACCTTTCTGATGATTCACAAGGCCTTGTGTCGACGAAAAAGTCCACGAAGAAGCGAGTATCATTCTATGACCCTGAGCCAGATGCTCTCGCTTTAGCGGCTGCACTCAAGCACACCAAGCCTGATCCCGAATCGATCATCGAGGTCCTTCCGCGTCTTTCTGATGATCATATTCTCGAGCTGCGAACGGAGTACAAGAAGCACATCAAAGTCGGCGGTAAGGGCATCAACATTGCCAAGCACATAAAAATGAAAGTGCCCGGAAATCTTGGAAAGATTGCATACGCGGTTGCTCTGGGCCGGTGGGAGAGCGAAGCGCATTGGGCCAATTTCTGGTATCAGTCTAACACCTCTCGGCGTGAATTACTGATCGAGAGCCTGATGGGCCGGACCAACAGCGACATAGTCAAGATTAAAGATGCCTTCAGCGACAAGAGATATGACGACAGCCTGGAGAAGTGCATGCAGGCGGAGCTGAAGAAGGACAAATTCCGAAACGCAGTCATGCTCGCCCTCGAAGAAAAGCGCATGCCAGAGAAGCAAAAGCTCTCCTTTGACTTAGTACGTAGAGATGTTCAGGACCTGTACAAAGCCTTGACGGCGAAGGAAGGTGGGGAAACTACCATGATCAATATCATTGTTGTCCGAAGCGACAACCACTTGAGAGAGGTTTTGCGAGTCTTCGAAGGCACCTACAAGAAGAATTTCGCGAGAGAAATGATCAAGAAATCTCAAAATCTGGTTGTACGTTGTTTCCCATGTCCGTTCGCGCCGGTCGCTCCTTCCTCTAACATGATGCGCTAGGGCGAGACTCTAGCACATATTCTCAATGGAGTGCTTAATCGTCCCGTACGCGACGCTCTTCTTCTTCATCAAGCCTTGGCCGAAACGTCCAAAGATCGTATCGAACTGCTCGTCAGCCGCTTGGTAAGATTTCATTGGGAGCCGCAACACTTTGAGAAGATCAAGGTGGAATACAGGAAGAAGTACGGCTCAAGACTAGAGCATGATATCGCACAAGGCGCGCAAGGAGAGTTTGGAGACTTCTGTAAAGAGCTCGCGAAGGGGGAGAAATAAAGGTCCTGGCAGATGATTCTAGTAAGTAAGGCTGGATCAGTAGATACATGGTCTAGCCTCTGGAAGGTTGGTTGAGTAATGTCTCTTATGATGTCAACGAGGTAGATTTGGCATCAATATGAAGCCTTCGAAAGCCCAGAGCCATCTCATGTGAAATTTGTTTGAACTGTACTGGCCGATATCTCGCTCGCTTTGATATGCAGAACATGGACCTCTATTTCTCCCAACCTCAAAGGAAGAGACCTAATTATACCTTGCAAGGGCGTATGCTCTGAGGGGTCCATAAGGCCAACATATATGTCCAATGCCTACTTCTGCCACTCCAGCTTAGTCGTTTGTTTCAGTGAGGCAAGTGAATCGACAGTTTCCCTCTTGAGCGATGGGTGTTCACTGACCATTTAGTCCATCGACTATTCGTAATTCCGCTTTTCATGGCTGTCGAAGAATCACTGCAACAGCTCTTGCTGGCCCATGGGGTACAGGCCGGATAGCCAGCTGAAAAGTCAGGCTTAGAGATATCACTTTGTCTTCTATTCATTCGCGATGCGGGTTTTCTTGCTCATTGCCCTACGTATTGACTCAAGCTGCCATTGCGCAACTGCAACTGAGAATTAAGAGTCACGTGGCCTCATCAACACCGAATCTTGAAGCCAATCTTACAAGTCCTCATTCAGGCTTCTACATGTTGTTCACATCCAACGTATAGGCATATTCGCGCCTCAGGCACCTCATCCTCAAGCGGATAGGTGGTAGACACAAAAGCTCTTTGCTACCTTAATGTCACGAGACAGATGATGGCCTAAGAGCAGGCAATCTACGTGCTTGTCCTCACTTTAACTTATCCACGATCATCCCTTGGGGTCACTCAACGCCGCTACCCCATCTTGCGGTGTCTCGAATCATCGATATCAGTCCGTTCTTACACTGAAGCTACATTTCTGAGGTTACATGATTTACAGTCATAATCGATCATGGAAGACGGAGACGCCCAAAAGCCTCCTTCAGATCCAGAACCACAGTAGGCACTCCTTCTGATTCTTGGTACGGTAAACACTGGCTCATTCGCTAATGCTCGAAAAGGTTCTTGTACATCTCGCTGGTCACAGTACTTGTCGGACCGGAACAAGCAAGCTTTGCTGTGCACAAAGAGTTGCTCTGCTATCGATCAGAGTTCTTCCAAGCTGCGTGCAATGGCAGATTCAAGGAAGCCGAAGGCGTCGTCAAATTACCCGAACAAGATTCTGCTACCTTCAAGCATTTCATCTATTGGCTTTACACTGAGAAACTCAGAGGATATTTCCGTTCGGGGAGCATTGTCCCAACCGTGCAAGAACTGAAGAGGAGGATTTTTTTGGAGATGGACATCACGTGTCTTAACGACCGACACTTGGACATTGACGCGGACCATAGCGATGAAGCACAAGAGGCTTCCGCAGCATTAGACGAGGCCAACTACCAAGACCTCCCTTTCGCCGCTCTTATCTCACTATATATCCTAGCCGACAGCCTCTTGATCCGCGGATTGAAGGATGGGATTGTCACATTGCTAATCGAAGTCTACGGCTTCGATCGCCTTCCAGCCTTTCCACATGGTATAACACTAGATTTTTGGGCTGCGCCTTCCGTCAGAAAAACGAGCCTGCCCTCACCGGCCGTTGGCATCAACCTTGCCTGGAAGAAGACACCGAAAACATCCCATCTTCGCCATGTACTACTAGCTCTTTTCTGCGACAATGTCGATGGTGCAAATGGGCTCGAACAGCCCTATGATGCTGAATTCCTATCGGAGGCGGTTGGTATGCTTGCCGATAGATGGATCGAATTGGCCCGCAAAAACGACAGTGCACGCACATCTGATTGGGGGGCAAAGGGTGTTATCTGCGGGTTCCATATCCATGACGCTGGGTGTCCGCTTAAGGATAAGGTCTGGGTATGACATTATTGAGCCTAATCCTTGTCAGTAGTGATCTCATCTGTCAGTTTCTTTGACGTCGCTTAAAGTCCACTAGCCCTGGATAGTCGACCCGTCGTTGAACACAGCGAGCAGAAATTGTCTATCCACTAGTTGGCATTACTCATGCGCTGGTAAGAAATGGTGCGCCAATACTTCGTACTCCTTGGAAACGCCCTTCTACGAAATGACGCTCGAGTGACCGGCAAAGGATATTCTGTAGCAAAAGAGAAATACCTCATATCTAATTGAAACGTTGGAAAATCCGATGCCGTAGAGGACAACGCGACAGAGGTCAGGAGTCAGCCCTCTCCATCAGCACTCGGATGATGCACCATGCTGATGCTTGGGATACACAGCCTTTTAGCCTCTATCATACGTTGCGATACACCAACCTATCTCTTTCAAGCATATTCACACTGGTACTTCCCCAGGCCGCCGGGGAGGCATTCTCCGAGTGATAGTAGCGAGGCCTAACCAAGCCAGCGGACAAACACCGAGACCCCTCGTTTATCACAGACAAAAGATGAGCCTCCAAGAAACGATCTGTCCCACGGAAGGCCAAAGGCAAGTAACCCTGTGGTAGACCAAGTACATCAGGTACAGGCAAGTCATGGTCATTCAGGTTTGTTCTTAAGGGGATCTGATTGCTATCTGCCATGGCGCCCATGTCATGCCATGCGAACGAGCCTCGATCCACCCATTCATGCATGCTCATGCTCATCAGCATCAGTTTTCCCATCATCGGGAGTTAGAAATCCAGTGCTTCGTGGCATCCGAGAGGGACAACGGACTGCTCTGCAATAAGCCCATCCGTACATACTGAAAACACGCCAATATGTCCAGAGAGACCACCACCCTTCCCTTCAGTCAAAAAATCCTTCCTCTCTCAACCGCCCCACTATCCTCTCCCGCCGAGCCAGCTTGGTACTCAGCATCTCAAGCCCCTTGTTCTGCACGCTGACCTCCTCATCCACTCCAGCAACCTTAACACAAAGCCTACAAACCTCCTCCCCCTGCAATAAACCCCTCCCCTCAGCCTCGCCATCTCCCTATCCCGCATCTCGCTCTCCTCAACCTCCCTAAAACCCCGCCCATCATGCTCCAAAGCCCTATCCTCCAGCGCCGAAACCCCGATCTCTGATCCCCCACAAATCCATCCGCGTATCCATTATCGCTTGCTCATTCTCCATCGCCTTCGCAAAGATCTTGGTGTCCTGTTCCCAAGCCTTGGTTTCAGCTAGTTCTTCTCTAATTTTGGTTGTGGCTTGATCCTCTTCCCCAAAATTTGCGTATATCAGGGTTTTGAGTACAGTGATTCTTAGATTTGCCTCTGTAATGGCTTGATCGTTCTCCGAGTTCGCATAGATCAGGTCTTTGAGTTCAATCAATTCCGCCACGTCTCGATCCTCTTCCCCAGAATTGGCAGCAACCTGGTATTTGAATCCCCCGCCAATTCCACGCGCACCTCTCTCACAGCCTGATCATTCGCCCTTTGCCTTCGCCGCAACCTGGTCCTTGAAAGCCGCGAATTCCATCCCGCATCTCGTTCATGGCTTGGTGGTTCCTTTCCACTGCCACGTGGTCATTTGATTTCTGCCAATGCCTTGCCCTTCTCGCTCACTGCTTGGGGAAGCTCTTGCTTGCTCTTCGCTAGCTTATTCACTAAGTGTTGGATATTGTTGATCAATAAACTATCCTTCATGGCGTTCGTTTGTGGAGTCATGAATAGGAGGGGGGTAGAAACGAGGACTGAATGTCAGATATTGGGTAAGCCAAGGATGCAAGATGGGCCTTGAAGAAAGAGGAGAGTTTGGCTGTGCTTGACAAGAGTTCATGTACCTTTGCGAGATGCTGCACTTACGAACAGATGCACCATCTGCTTAGAGACACATGCTGAAGCTGATCGAGATCACTGTCAATCGATGGTAGGAGGCGGAAGTGTTGTAGATATCATCCGGGTTATAAGTGTGAGAATGAAGGTGTCAATCGTGACTTCGTCGCGATCCAAGACAGGACCGTGGCAGTCAAGAGCCGAGTAGCAACTTGTATCTTATCGTGCAGCCCCTTGTTGTCAAGGTCTATATACATTTGGATGAGGGGAGGACAGTTTGAAATGGATCCCGCGGATAGAATAGTAAAATATGGCGAGTAAGGCAGGTAGGGAATGATAGAGGCGGATTGGCAGTGACGGAGAAGGGACCAATAGATACAATATACTAAACAGTAGGTGAAGAATATCAGGACAGATTGTAGCATTGCCGGTGGGGATAAAAGTGAGATGGAAGTCTCCAAGCAACGAAATGAATTTGGGGGTTGGAATCAGGGAGACAGGTCGGTCAGGACACTGAACACATACATGCCACAAATGCACCAGAAGGATGCTCAAAGGAGTTTTATTGCTTTCCACCTAGGTCATGCTGAGTATCTAAGCCTTGATCCATCCGATTCCAAACAAGCTCATGCTCGTCAGCATCGTGTATTCTGCCATCGGAGGCCGAACATCTAGTGCTTGGCGGACTCTTTGTCGACACTGGACTTGGTGTTATGCTTCGACTCATCCATCTTGTCGCCTACGGCATCCTTGGCGGCACTCGCACGCGTGCCCATCGATGCGTCGCTATCCTTGGCAACGCCTACAGAAATATTAGTATGTGTCGTGAGGGACCCAGGTAATGAAGCTCCCTACCCTTGTTAGCGTCCTTGGAGGCTTCAGCACCTTTACCCTGGACGGTCTCGGAGGCGGAGCTGACAGCGTTCCTGCAAAGATCAGTCCTGTTCCCATTGTGGGTAGCCGGAGGAAGGAGCGGGGTAAAGCGAAACAATGAGCTAGACTTACTTAACGGTCTCCATTGTGGATGATGTAGTGAGTATGGAATGTGTTTGTTGTGTGATACGGAAGTTGCTGGTCAAGTTGTAGTGGTTTGTAGAAAAGTGAGGATGTGGACACAAAAGAAGAGGATGTTACTGAGGGGCAGGCAGTTTTGTAGGCAAGGGAAGGTGGGGCATCACGTCAGGGGTACTTCCCAAAGAGGATTAGAGAGGTCAGGTGCACGAAATTGCGCATCACGCACGACAGTTTTTGGACGTCACTTGTGGCAGTGCTAAACCCTGATCGGCTGTGGGGGTCATCGCTGGAAGATCCCTTAAGGACATTACGATGACCTCTTCTCCCGGACAGCTCAAATCGCATGTGATTCTAATGTACGCTCCTTTAGCACTAAAGCGAAAAGTACCCTGAAAGTATGCTTCAGCTGAAGCACTTTCCTCCTCCGGCAGGGCGTATCTCTCCCTCAAATGTGACGTCTCTTTGGTGCCAATACATAGACGGTGGGTTCAGTCTTCGGAGGACTCAGCTGATTGAACCCGTCCCGGCGTGCTGGACGACCAGCCGGCTCTCTGGAAGTTATCCATCAAATACGCTGTCTCAAATTCCTCTGCCAAACCAACAGTATGGAATAGCACAAGTCAGGATTGTTCTCATTCCAAGATGAACCAGAGGTCGTACGCTCACAAGTTGATGGAAACAAGATGCTGAGGCTGGCGATTATGCACAACAATGACTGATAAGTCCCAAATTAGAAACCGGGTTAAATTGCAAGAGCAGCAAGTATCAGGACTCCAGGAGGTGTTGGAGTAGGGCATGAGAAAGCATGTGATGGCTTCAAGGAGAAGATGAACAAGACGCTTGCTGCCTGCACCGCCATAAATGTTTCCAGCTTGATGAACGACCAGACATTTACGTGCGAAAGGGAGTACTCCCGTCTGATATCCACCGAGCTATCTGCTGTATCTCTATATACCTAGCCCAAGTGTGTTTCGCGTATGCTTTCAATCGGAAAATGGTCTTCCAGATTATCCACTTCCGCAGCTTCATCATGAGGCCCGCCCATTGAACGTGTCATCAGCCTATGCGGAATCAGATCGGCCATCAAAACTTCAAAACTCTACCCATTGCTGTCGTTCCCATTACACAACACTAGTCTAACTTGTGTGGGTCACAGTCCAGTGTAGATCGATCTTGACCGATGTGTTCCCCGCCATACTTATCTTCACCGTAGCAAGACAATGGGAAAAGATGATCGCAACTCTGGGCGACCGTACGAGGTCAAGGACGACGCAAAGCTCAACGACGCCGCGTATCTACCCAGCAATACCGTCGACGTCGAGGCTCAGACGAAGGAAGCAACAGAGATATCAGCAGCAGAATACCAAGTCCCTTTAGCTACCAAGTATCTTTACCTCAGCATCTACTTCGCTCTGAATGTGGCCCTTACAATATGCAACAAGGCAGTCCTGGGCAAGGTGCGTTGGTTTCCTAGTATTCCGGATAGTCTGCATTTAGCGCTACAAGGATCTTACTGACTGCTCGCCGTCTTAGTTCACCTTCCCTTGGCTGCTGACGACCATACACACAGGCACAGCCTCGATTGGCTGTTACATACTGCTATTACGAGGTCACTTCAAGCTGACCAGGCTTAAGAGGCATGAGGATATTGTACTCTTCGGATTCTCCTTGCTCTATACCGTCAACATCGCCATCTCCAATGTGTCATTGTAAGCTACGACGCGACGCCATTCTTGACAAAAGCTAATCGCCAATACGGCTAGGGCAATGGTGTCAATGCCTTTCCACCAAATACTTCGGTCCACATGCCCCGTAGTGGCTGTGCTCATCTATCGATTGTATTACTCCCGCACATACTCTCTGGCGACCTACCTTTCGCTGATTCCTCTAATACTGGGGGCTGGTCTAGTGACCTACGGAGACTACTACTTCACGCCGCCAGGACTTGTCTTGACACTCTTTGGAGTGATCCTCGCCGCTGTCAAGACCATCGTATCAAACCGACTCATGACTGGCACTCTAGCGCTACCTGCGCTTGAGCTTCTGTTGCGAATGTCGCCTGTGGCTGCGGCGCAAACATTGCTGTATTCGATCTCCACCGGCGAAGCAAACGACTTCGTAGCTTTCTTTAGAGCAGGAAAGCTTACACCAGCCCAGGGTCTGGCGCTTGCCGGGAACGGTGTCCTCGCATTTCTCCTGAGCGTCGCGTCACTTCATACCAATAAGCTCGCTGGAGCCCTCACCATGACTGTGTGCGCCAACCTGAAACAGTGTTTGACAGTGCTGTTGGGCGTTGTGCTGTTTGACGTCAAGGTTGGTGTGTTGAATGGCTATGGGATGGTGGTCACGTTGGCCGGAGCGGCAGTATACAGCAAGGTCGAGTTGAACTCAAAGGGAAAAGTTACGGCGGACATCGATAAGGGTGGTAGGCACCAGGTTGCCGATCTGGAAGATAAATAAAGGGAAGGACTCGCGGGATCCGCTCGCATTTGCTTCAAGCGCAAGAGGCCGTACGGACTGTTAACGCTTGTACTTCTACTCCTCAATCATGCTGGTCGCTTGATTGAGACAGTACACGCGCGACTAAACCTCGGAAGCTGAAGCAAAGCTTTACAATCGAACGTTGCCGAGGTTCACGAGGAGGATTCTACTGCTCAAGAAGTCTTATATAGCTATTAAGAGTGATGGCCATAGAACTTCCGAATCGAATCTCGAACCTTATGATTCAACGGTCTTGAAGGTGTGAACGAAAACGAATAAGCTTCATTTCTTTACCGCCACGCCACATGTATTGCGCTGCGACCTAATATTAGCAGACTGCTTCTCATACTTCGGAACCGCAAATCTACGAAGCGCCCGAACCCAAGCAAGCCTCACAGCTATGTTTGGGGCCACATCGGGCTGGTCCGCACTCAGTAGCTTAAATCATTGTTCAGTAGTGTTTGAGGAGGTATACGATATTCTACTCTACTCCGTACAAGTACCATCGACCGGTGTTTGGACGGGCCTTGGACGACGACGGATGAGATGATCGAGCTCCAGACAAGCTTTACGGGCACGAGGCTTGATTTTGGTTTCATGTTCGCTGATTTGCCGATTCGCAATCCGTCACGCTAGGGTTTCGGGGAAAAAAAGCTTGGTACCGATTTGACGAGCTACAGCATATCCCCTCCCTGGTACACGTAACCCAAGCCAGCGTTCTCCACATTCCCAAGATGCTTTCCTTCCTCCCAACCTTCTCCTTTGATTCGATCCCTATTGCTCGAGCAGAGCGATTTGCTCGCGGCTCCTTCGCTCCTTCGTTCCTCGTTCGCTCTGAGATTGCTAACTTCCGCTTGTGCGATGTGCGTAGTACTCTCACTGCTACTATCAACGACATGCACAACATTGACTGTTGGCGCTCTGATTCTTGTCGCTCTCTATGATCCCCAAACCCTTCGGGCAGGCTGCCACAGCTACGCCCAAGACACCCGAATCTAATGTCCCGAGTTCTCTACAGAATACTAAGGCCAACACGGTTAAGGATTCACACAAGCATGGCCTAAACCGCAACCGGAGGTGGTGGTACATTGGCCTTGCTGTCGTTACGTCGCTTGTTGCTTTGATCCTGGGACTCAGTCTCGGCTTGACATTGGATCGGAGACACGTTGACAACGAAGGGGAATTATTGTCCGTCATCGACCTTGGCTACAGCAAGTACCAGGGCATTGACCTCCAGAATGGGGTTAATCAATGGCTCGGCATACGTTATGCCGCAGCTCCAATGGGCGACTTACGATTCACCGCTCCTCAAGATCCGACGCCAAACAGTACGGTTCAGAGGGCAGTCAAGGTATGCTTTGCAAGTCTTGCATGCCCAGTTGTTACTGACCTCTTCGAAGCATGGCCCAATTTGCTTGGGTAGCCGGCAGAGAGTCGCCAATCAGCCGATTCCCCGAACGAATAGTGAAGATTGTTTATTCCTCGATTTGTACGCGCCTTCGAATGCTACTGATGACTCTAAGCTCCCAGTCTACGTCTTCATCCAAGGTGGCGGATTCAATTTTAACGCAAACGCGAATTTGAACGGCACGAGTCTCGTTATGGCTTCAGGACGCAACATCATAGTGATTACCTTCAATTATCGTGTCTCTCTTTATGGGTTTCTTGCAAGTGCCGAGGTCCAGAAAGGAGGTAGCCTAAACAATGGCCTGTTGGATCAGAGAAAGGTCCTGCAATGGGTACAGAAGTACATCAGCAAATTTGGAGGAGATCCCAATCATGTCGTGATGGGTGGCGCTAGTGCTGGAGGAGGGAGTGTCGCCCTTCAGGTTGCGGCCTATGGTGGTCGAGACGACAACGTTTTCCATGCCACCGCTGCTGAGTCACAATCGTTTGGCGCGGTTCGTACCATAGCCGATTCGCAGTACCAGTACGATCAGCTTGTCAGTCGTACCAAATGCACCAGCAAAGATACCGGGCATACTGATACACTCGTGTGCCTTCGTGGCCTCTCCACAGCTGCTTTGCAGACGCAAAACATTGGGACACCGTTCCCAGGCGCGAACAGTAACCCGCTGTTTCCTTACAACCCCGTGATCGACCATGATTTCTTACAAGATTTGACCTTCGCACTCTTCAATTCTGGTCGCTTCCACAACGTCCCAGCGATCTACGGCGATGTTACCAACGAAGGAACGATTTTCGTTCCAAGAAACACCGACACCGTCAATGAGTCCGACTTTTTCCTACGTGCCCAATTTCCGACAATCAACAGCACTCAGCTGTCCACGATCCAAGGCCTATTCCCAATTTCCCAATATCCCCATATCAAATCCGCTGGCAACCACTGGCAATCGACCAGCGCCGCCTACGGTGAACTTCGCTACGTGTGCCCTGGGAACTATATTGGGAGTCAATACTACGCTCACAACTCCTCGAGCATAGTTTACAACTACCACTACAACGTCACAAGCCCGATTAACACTGCGGATGGTATCGGAGTCCCTCACGTCGCCGAACTCATTGCTATATGGGACCCTCCGTCACTGCCAGCAAGCTACAAAGCTGGCGGTTTGAACGCAAATGTCATCCCGCTTTTGCAGGCATACTGGACGAGCTTTATCCGCTTCTATGACCCCAATGTTGCGCGGTTGCCAGGAAGCCCGAGATGGGAGGAATGGGGTGGGCCAAACAGTCAACAGCGGATACGTTTTCAGGGAGGCAGTAATGCGGCCAGCGACACGGTCATGGAGACGGTACCGTCAGATCAGAAGCATCGATGCGAAGAATTGATTCAGATGGGCATCTCTCTGAAGCAGTGATTCTAGCGTGTTGATTTGTTGGATATAACTGTATATACTAGGTGTAGAATGGTAAAGAGTAATGAAGATGAATGTTCACGACATCGGTAGGCATAGTTTGTATTCGCATTACATGGTATGCGAGGTTCAACTACGAGTCCCTCGGTCCCAATGCGGTGCTTGTCTCAGATCCACCATCTGTCCTGTCACGGGTTGAATGTGCACAGGCCAATCCCATGCGCTTGTAGGGTGCTAAACCTAGGGCTTACTGCATCAAGAGCCAAGTACTTTGCGCCCCTTGGACAAGGTAATGGCATAATGGCGATGGCGAAGCGGCAAGACGTCAAGTACTATCAGCTTCTTCAACCTGGTCGGACGACCCAAAGGAGCACGAGAGAAGAGATTTATCCGTGAGGTGCCAAACAATCAGCACCCACTGATGCCAGCCCAGGAAACAGGGGCTCGAGGTTGTCCTTTCCTTGGCACGTTAAGAGTAAATTGTAAAGTAAGCTAAGATCCGAGTCGTGGGGTGCGTGAAGCCAAAGTAAAGTATCCTCCAGGCGAAGCTCATAACTTAATCGGTCTGCTGCGGCCCAAGTGAATGACTATAAGTATAAGCGCAAACATAAGCTTGTCAAGATCGTCTCATCCAACACCTTGTGAGCTATTCCACGTGGTCCAAGCTTCTGTCTCGGCGTCTATTTTGGGAAAGGGGGCGGATGGATAGATGTGAGGATGGAAAATGGAATGGCTGATCACCACTTGTCGAAAAGGGATTCAATGACAGGAGATAGCTATCCTAACTGAATGAACATGGTGATAGGAGTAATCTCCGTTGATGACACTCATTGGCAGCCTCAGCAATGTCGAGGGCAATCGTTGGTGCTACGTATGCCAAGCCTTCGAATCGGCGGGCTGACATCCATGACCTGAAACTGCGCGTGCCCATTGCGCCTGCTTCAAACAATCCTCAATCTACTCCTGCTGCACCACCCTCTCGGGCAAGCAGCAGGTGATTCGTTTCTTCACAAGTCTGTCTCACCGCCATGGAGGATTCATTCATCTTATTGCGCCACATGTTCTTTGTCGCGAACACCTCTCAACTTCCTTATTCTATCCTTAAGCTCACTATCTCAGCCGTCGACTGCACCTCAGGGTGAAACTTCTAAACTTTCGTCCCCATGAATTGACATACAATCAAACCGTCTCTTCCTACTCCCACGCGCCCCGACCTTCAACAACCACCCCAGATCCCTACTTTCCGACGCTCTTCTTGGGATGACGGCCCCTACTGAAGCGAACAATATGCCGGCTCTGGCGCAGCATGATGCTGCTATGGAGGCAGAGAAGGTCGAGGGCGTAAAGAGCTCTAGGTGGAAGAAGCTGTTGGGCGGTCCCGAAGCCAAAAAACCATCTCCCACGTCGAGGACATCATCAGATGGTTTCGAAGACCTTAAATCGAGACCCGAGAAGTGGAGCTTTGGGGTGCTCAATGACAAGGAGACAGATGAAGTGCCAGGTATGTCGTCCCAGCATCCGCTCTGGCCTTCCACAGCAGTGAGCGAAAAAGCTATGCCCCTTTCTTGGATAGGTACTGCAGAGTTCCCAGATGTCTGACTCTACATGCAGGCTCTGTGCTTCTCATGTCGAATACTACCCGCAACGAGCCGCTCGGTCTGCGAAATACACCAGCTCGACACTCTGCTTCCTCTCTACCTTCTCCTTTTCCTCCAACCGCAAGACCTTCTGTGGCCAGACGTGAATCAGAACGGACGATTGAGGAGAAGAAGATGACCGCGGACAATAAAATCATTTTAGAGCCCCAACCTGAGGATTCGATGAACGATCCTTTGAACTGGCCAGCCCGGAGACGGGACATTGCATTGCTGTCACTTGGGTTTTTCTGTGCGCTTGGAGGTGGCATGACCCCCGTTCTGGCCGCAGGATTCAATGCAGTGTCTAAATCGTACGATGTCACTATTCCCCAGGTCGCGCTAACAACGGGTCTTTACATGATGGGACTGGGCGTCGGCTCTGTCATCGCCTCTCCCACAGCCATTCTATTCGGAAAGCGCCCAGTGTATTTGATTGGTATCATTCTCTTCATTATCAGCGCGATTTGGTGCGCCCTCTCGCCCAACTATGCCTCCCTAGTTGTTGCAAGAGTTGTCATGGGTCTCGCGGTCAGTCCGGTTGAGTGTTTGCCTTCCGCGACGATTGCAGAGATTTTCTTCTTGCACGAAAGGGCATTCCGACTTGGTATCTACACTTTGCTCCTGTTAGGAGGCAAGAACTTGATTCCTCTGATTTCTGCCGCGATTGTTCAAGCACTAAGCTGGCAATGGGTGTTTTGGTAAGAGGACATTACCTGGAAAGCAAAGAAGTATCCACTGATTTTTGCAGGATTATCGCAATTGTCGTCGCATTCTGCTTCTTCATGGTATTCTTCTTCGTGCCGGAAACCTTCTGGGACCGTACGCCACGACCGCAAAAGAAGACACGGAAGAGCACTTTTCCCTCGATCTCCCAGATCTTTCACCATCCTCATCCCCATGGCGAAAAGAGTACAATCTCCGTAGGCGGTGGCGGTTCCCTAGACATGCGGAAGCTTGCAATTGGCAATGCGGCATCAGCAGCAGGCACAGGTCCGGAGACCATTGCTGAACGACGGCACAAGAAGAACCAACACCATGTTGGGTTCGCTGTCAATGAGGGGTTGACTGATGAAGAGGACACTGTTGATAGCCATCCAGTCCCTGCGCTTGGCGACCCTTCCGGACCACAAGATCCTCATGATCCTGAAAAAGCGGCTGTCGCAGCCGATATGGAGCCTTCGCCTTTATCCCATACTCCTACAAGCCATTCCTCGACAATGAATGCCATGGCTGCCGGTGAACCGCAACCAGCACCCAACGCTGACGCCTCCACACCCCAGCACGTAAGCAAAGACAGCGAATACGGAGACTATCTCACAGATAAGCACGAATCCAGGGCAATATCATCCTCCCACTCAATCCGATCCGAACCCATCACCGCCGGCCTCCCTCAAACACCAACGACCGGCAATCCCCGCTACACGACCCTCCTCCGCACCCAACCCGCCAAGACCTTCCGCCAAACGCTCAAACCCTGGAACGGCCGCCTCCGCCACGAAAACTGGCTGAAAGTCGCCATCCGCCCCTTCATCCTCTTCGCCTACCCCGCCATCCTCTGGTCTGCCCTCGTCTACGCCCTCAGCGTCGGCTGGCTCATCGTCCTCTCCGAATCCGTCTCCAGCGTCTACGCCAACCGTGAAACCTACAACTTCCACCCCCTCGGCATCGGCCTCGTCTACATCTCCCCCTTCGTCGGCGGCGTCCTCGGCACGGCCGTCGCTGGGAAGGTCAGCGACATCATCGTGCGCTTCATGAGCCGCCGCAACGGTGGCGTCTACGAGCCGGAGTTCCGCCTCGTCATGGCCATCCCCGTCATGTTCGCCACCGTCATCGGCCTCATGGGCTTCGGGTGGAGTGCCGCCGAGCGCGACGCGTGGATCGTGCCGACGGTGTTCTTCGGGATCATCAGTTTCGGGTGCAGTCTGGGTAGCACGACTGCGATTACTTTTGCGGTGGACAGCTATAGGCAGTATGCAGGCGAAGCCCTCGTGACTCTGAATTTCTCAAAGAGTAAGCACCCCTTTGCTCCCCTCTCTCTTCTCCCTTTTCCTTTGAGTGAGCGGTACTGATACGGAAGCGCAGACATCTTCCACGGCCTGGTCTTCTCCCTCTTCTTCAACCGCTGGCTCGAGGCCGACGGCTCGAAGCGCGTCTTCGTCGCCATTGGAGGCATCCAGGTGGCGTGTCTGCTGACGACGATCCCGATGTACATCTACGGCAAGCGGGCGCGCATGTGGACCGTGAGGAAGAACCTGATGGAGAAGTTCTAGGGGCGTGGCCTGGCTGTGCTTCTGATCCGAGTCTTGGGTTTTGGGCGTGTGGGATTGGGGTATATAAATCAAGCGGGCTTTTGTGGGCCATTTCGAGACGGGCGCGTGGCGTTTGGATGGGTGGTGTTGGGGGTTGGGGGTTGGGTATATAGGCTGGAGGTAGATCGGGGAGGATACTACCTAGATACTTAGATTAGAAACGAATACCTGTATCGCTGAATTTCGCCCTTTCTCGAGATAAATGCTGTCTCGCTGTTCTTCACGTCTTACGATTTCGATCGCCAGGCGAGGAAGCTCCTTTTTGTCAGGATTACAGCTCTCCTCGAACCTGGAAGAGATCTCGAAAAGTTCCAGCAAGAATAGTGAAAGCTTTCGTTGCTGCCAAGCGAACCCTTTTGCATTCTCGGACGCGCATCAAATCACCTACCAAGCACGACATAAGCCCACACAGCATCCATCATCATCCCTCAACCTCCCTACCCTTCCCTCTACCAGTCCGATTCAAACTGGGCTTTTCACGCTGCTTGACAAGCGAAGCAGAGGCGAGATCTTAGGTCTTATCTCCTGCCCGAACCAGTGAGGATACAGCCATCGCGTGCATGCAACGGCAAGAAAGATTGGGCAAACTCATTGCTCGCTACGCACTCCCCGGAGGGAGGGGGACGGGAGTGATGTCAGACGATAGGCTTGGCTGGGTGAGAATTGGAGGATGATGAGAGCTACGAAAAGGGGAGTTGTAAGAGGAAGGGTGTTTGGCTTTGGTGGGTTGATATACAGACAGAGGGGGCTTGGGGGCGGGGGGAGGTATTGAGTGTGGAGTTGAGGTCGATGAAGGCCTGCACACAAGGAGTGCAGAATGCCATGCGATGGAGGGGTGTATATGGGATTGTGGCTCCCCACTCCTCGCTCGCCACGCTATTGATTGTGAGGGTTGGTGCTTGGGATGGTGGGCGTTCTGCTCTTCCTTCGACAGGGAGGTGGTGCTAGTGCCACGCTTTAACCCCATTCAAGAACATTATTCAGCGCCGCCAGAAAGGCTGGAGAGGGGTCGATCTGACGCGCCGATAATGGATCGCTTGGACGGTTTGCAACATCACCGCCTTGCTTTGCCAATTTCTGAGGAAGGGTGGACCGCTTGTGCTTGTTAGCATGGGTGGGTCTTCTAGGCATGTCCGTCTGGATTCGATATGGGCTTTTTTCTGAGCTAGAGTAGCCTCTAGGGCGGAGAGAGCGATGTTCAAAGAGCGTTTCGTGACTCTGCGCGTGCGGTCGATGTTAGCAATGTTTTGGGTGCAGAAGAGGTTGTGCTTCTGGAAGGAAGCGAAATGGCATGCTGCTGAATTGCCGGTGCATGATCCGGGATGTCCGAGGCATTGGGCTAAGGACCGCTGCTCAAGATATTTGGGTTTTCAACGAACTAGTAGAGGCCATGTGGCAGTCGCCAGATGCATCCTACTTCGATCGGTGAACCAGTGCAACACGGTCGTCAAGTAGCAGATCACTACTTGAATCTCTGCGAACAATGTCGTCAGCCAAGTAAAGGGCCTGCTTTACACCCATGTTGGTCCCTATATTCCTTAGCTGCTCCACAATCCAAGCACGTGTGCTGGGAGGACAAAGGCTCGAGTCGCCAGCCACGAAGAGGGGCTTGAGGATGGCGTTGATTGACGCGGCGCACGGTATTGAGGACGGCTCTGATTGGGAATGAATTCTTGAGGACGAGCTTGGGGTGCATAGGGAGACATGATAGCGGACACTGGCGCAGATATGTTCGATCAGGGAGAGGATCAACGTGGTAGATTGCTGTATCTGTGACTCATGGTCCTTGATATGCTCGTTTGGCTCGATGGTTTTGTCCTTCTGGAGCATTCTGGTTTGCTGTATGACGACTCCATGAAGAAGTATGAGGGTCATCCAGGAAGTACCGTGCAGCACTGCAAACCCCAGATTGGGCCAGGTGCAATAGTAGTCGGCATGAGCAGTGCAATCTGGCTCACTCTGAGTAACTGTGTCGTACAACAGATACGGTGGCAGAGCAGTTCGCCATGCAGTGAACTCGGCATCGAGCGATAGCGCGCGGGCGACGATGGTCTCAGGAGACAGGATGCAGGTCGTCGATACCATAGCAGCCCGGAGGTTGCAGAAGGAGGCGACCATGTCTGATATTTTCAGCGCAGGTAATGCTGCCTTCCCTACACGCCTTTCTGCAAGATTACCCAGTACCTGTGATAATTGATTGACCTCTTCTGGTATGGATCTTCGAGTCTGAACGCAATAGATATACTGCCATTACGTTAGCTTAAATGTAGATCGCATCTGGCATCCGCTTGCCCACATACAAGCTGATTTCTTAGGGAAACGAAAAGTCCTAGTCCACGCTCAGTCTGGAATTGTTGCTTGCCACGAAGTTTTAAAAGGGCTGCAGCGCCGGCAATATGCTGTTCCCAGGCTTTCATTGATTGTTCTTCTCGGCCGATATCTGTCTTCCTGGAATTAAAACTTTAGAAGGCCTGCAAACTGGAGCCCGGTTGTACCTCGTAAATGCCAAGCAAGTATATGGTCAGCAGCGTTTGATCGGTCATCGCCAGCGCCCGGTTCCGCAGAGCAGACCCGATGAAGCTCAATGCCAGACTGTAGTGGGCGAAAGCTGAAGGCATCAGAGCAGGAGCACTTCTGTAGCTTGACAGGCCGGCGAGACCGATAGCTTTGATGACACACGAGAGCGCTGAGTTGCACTCGGCAGCATAGAGACCTGGCAAGTCTTTGTAGACCAGACTGCAGGATTCGGAGGCTTCATTGACATGGCTTCTGAAGAAGAAAGCAACCGCTTGATCTATCGCGTCTATGGAAAGGAACGCTGGAGGGGTCTTACTCGGAGTGCGCCCGCATGGTAAGAGCCGGCCTTCGATTGGCCCAGTCGGCTTGCATTGCTGCAAATGATCTGGATTACTCCTGTCTGAACGACGTTGCGCCTTCTCTACGACACCCTGGGTCTCATCGCGGAAGCTCAGTTGGATCTGATCCCTGTAGCCAGCACAGTGCCGTTCAGATCTATTGCACTGGCCACATGAAGGTCTGGATAAGTCACACTGCCATCGGTCAGAAACAGAAGGAGAGAACAAAACCACGGCGGAAGAGAAAAGCAGAAATGTGCTGGACATTCAATAGGGTACCTTAATCCTCCTCTGACGGCAATAGACGCAGCCCTTGCTTGGCCTCCCACTATATACCATGTTGGGTTAACTAGATGACATACAGCAAATTCGCAGCGCAAGACGTGTCTTTCGCTCCGTCAACCGATAGCAGAAAGAGACAGAGGATCAGCCAAAAGAGAAAAGCAATTCGTAGGGAAGCGTTAGTGACCTTGGGTGTCCTAGGATATGCTTGACCAACTATATAGATGAGCAAAGCGTGAAGCACTTGGGGCACAGCTAGCGGTTTCACATGTCCGCTGTCTCTCTGATAAGGTAACAAGGCTGAACATTTTGAAAGTACGCCTGTGCCTCTCATCTCGACGAATTGCGCTGTCGGTGGGAGATAGAGGCAGGAGGCTGCACATGGCTGTGTCGCCAAACGACGGTAGCATTACTAGCGCCGAACTGCATACCTCATCTGGTTTAGATTGCCCCGTAGTCATTTCTCTCGAGCGACCGAGAGCAACCTCGGATACCAGGGCTTGTTTACGAACTGCATGCTTGTTCTGGCACAATCAGACTGCGCCAATTGCTTATGGGACAGAACGTTCAAAGCATAGAACTACTGTATCAAGGCTCAGGGGCGCCGTAATGAGGGGCCTCAACATTGGCTCTCCGAAAAATGAAACCCGTCGAGAAGGTATAAGTCAACGTGCTCTCACCTCTTGCGTTCCTGCACTTTTGATCTCCAAGACTCCCTAGCTATCGTCTTGTCTCTTGTTTATCGCTGTCCAGCCTATTGCCATGCATTTCGACGCCCGCGGCGGCATCTCTATTCTCGAATTATGTGTCTACTTTACCTTACTTGTTATTGCTGCCATCGTCTGCAAGCGCCACGGCTTTATGCGATCATCTGGATGGATATATACGCTGCTCCTATGTTGGGTTCGCATACTTGGTGCCTGTTGTTAGCTGGCGACGTATAGTAAACCATCGCGCGGGCTCTTCGAGGCGGTGATCATCCTGAGCTCCGTGGGCTTGTCGCCGTTGCTCCTTGCAACGCTGGGCCTTTTGATGGGATGGTGAGACAGTCGAGACGTTGTGACAGAGCTGTGACTGAGACATACGATAGCGTGGACTCGATGAAGGATTCCAGAGCCAGTCCGTTCCGCTCCATCCGTTTTCGACTTCTCCAGACCCTCATCATCGTCGGTCTTATCCTCAGCATAATCGGTGGCACCAGCAGCTTTTCCTCAGATAAAACATATACCGTCAAGCCGCTCTCGAAAGTAGGGATCATACTCTACATCATCGCCTACGCCGCGGAAGTCTTGATTGCCGTCCACGCTTCTAGGCTCCTCCCAACAGGTGAAGTAGAGAAAGGGCTGCTGTTCGCTGTCATTGCGGCACTACCGTTCATTCTTGTCAGACTGGTTTATTCAGCCCTGGGAGTCATTGGCGGTGTTCACACGTTTAATTCTTTCAGTGGCTCGGTGGCTGCCTTCGCGATTATGGCTGTCTTGACGGAGATTGTAGTTGTAGTGTTCTTTTTGTCAGCTGGCAGGAGGATGCCGGTTGGGGTTGGGCAGCCTGCGGTCTGAGAACCGTCTGTACTTAGCTTTGGCATCCAGCTGTGATTGGTAATCACCACATGCTGTGAGAAACTAGGGATTTTTGCCACATGGTTGGGTCTTTGGTTGTAATATTATCCTATCACTTTCTCCATCGCTTCAGCTTTCGACCTGCAAATTCTCCTCTTCGTACCCAAGGGTATATCAATTATATACAGGACTGGTACATCCAAGCGAGGACATCACCTGACCGCCCGACCACCGTATTTCGCGGGGATATCCAAAGCCCAAGACAAATCCGTCTCCAAGCCATATCCAAAATCACACCACCTGCCCTTCCCCAACCACTGAGCCTCCAAAAATCCAAATTGACAACCTCCCTCCATATCAACGACCAGATTATCCATTCCCAAAACCGACCTCCAGCCCCCATTCCTTCAACAAGCAAAAGGTTTAGTGACTACCCCACTAGCATACGCATCGACAATCTGCTTCACTGTGACATACATCCCCGCCACACAGATGAACGCCCCCGCTCCCAACGTCGCCACGTTAATCCCAGTCATCGCCCACTGCTTCTTCCAAGCTGCGAAACCACCCTTGTCGTGGTAGACGTCGTACAGCCAGAACGCCCCCGCGATCCCATACGTGTACCAACTCGCAAACAAACTCGCCGCGATACCGATCAGGTAGTTGAAGATCGGTACGCCCACTGCGAGCACGAAGGCAGCAGCATTCATGAGGAAGACGAGGAGAATCCACGTAGACCAGCCGAGAAGAGTGTGTGAATGCAGATGCTCACTCTTTCGAAAGAAACGCACGAAGAGCAATTTCGCGGCCGTATGGCTGTAAAGACTGCCAGCAATCAAGAAATTCGGAATCGCAATGCCGTACGCCGCCTTCGCCCACTTCGGCGGCAACGATGTGAAGCTTGGGGAAGCAACGGTGGAGCCTAGATAGATATAAGTCACGATCGCGAAGACGACATAGAACGAGGTGGCGAAGATCTGCAGTGTGTATGCGGCGCGCATGGCGTGCTCTGGGTGGCGCATCTCGGAGATGAGGATAAAGAACATGAAATGCCCTGCGTAAGCGAAGACGGGGTTCGTGACGCTGATGAAGGCGGTGACGAAGTCCGTTTGCATCGTTATGCTGAAGTCGCGCGGAGTGGTGGGGTAGAGGCCTGCGCCTACCATTCCAACAATGCCGGCAATGATGATGGAAAGAACGGAGGGGATGGAGAGCCAGGAGAGGCGGTCGAGGGTGCGAGGGAGGGCGCAAAGGAGGGTGGGGATTGCGAAGATGCCGGTGTAGAGCATTAGGCAGAGTTTGTTGGATGAAAGGTTGCCGAGGGCGATTTGGCCCGCGAGGAGCTGGCCACCTGTTGCGAAGACGGCGAAGACGATGGTGCCGAAGGAGAGGAGCTCGCGGCCTGGGGTGCCGGCCAGAATGTAGCCGGCATCTCCCATGTTGTGAACTGAATTCGAAATCTGTTAGCCTGATGTTCGTTGTCAAATCACGGACTTTACATTGACGTCAAGAAGTACTGGCCATTCTATGCGGCGGTGAGAAGCAGCGTACTGTTTTTCGTACTTCATGAGACAACGTTTTGGCGGACTGAAGTTTAGGTAATGGTCCAGTGACGACCTATTACCATACCACCAAACCGTTCCTCGATCGAAAATACAATAGAAGACATCCGAGTAAGATATAACGGTAAAACATAATAATCGAAATGGTATCTCAATCATCTGGATCAGCCCATCGAGAGCAACCCCTACTTAGGCAGGGGATGCCCAAAAATAACGGCTTCATCTTCGCTACTGACACTGTAAGAAAACGGTACTCTTGCTTACCCTCCGGGTGCCTCAGCTTAAATTGAATCAATACCCAAGCCGTGAATAACCCAAAGACTCCCAAGAACACAATAACAATTATGCCGGGCACCAATCCAACAACCGCTAGAGAACTAGGCAGGGATAGCATGCCATTACTGACGATCTCAGCAATCATCAGCACGGCCACAAGAGGCCACGACAGTGTCTTATATTGGATCTGGTGGTCCTCTTCGTGCCCAAAGACATCAACTGCATGATCTTCTGCATCGTGTGGACTCGTTTCTGACGCAGGATCAAGAGACGGCGAGGAGTAAGCCTTCTTCTCGTCTCTGTTCATCTTCTGAATGCGATATCCTGACAACCGTGCAATGCATGCCAAGGAAAAGCAAGAGGGACATGGAAGAAGAGGAGATCAGATTGACGTAGATTGCATTGGCGCGGATGCACGGACTGCGGCTAGGAGAGAGCTATTTCAGAAGAGGAAGGTCGATAGAGTAGCTGAACGCCAGCGATAACCGATGATCAGCAGTCACATGACCCGATAATGGTGAATTCCGATAGAGGTGAGAACAGAGTATGAGGTGTTAATAGATATTACCTTGGCGGCATCTTGAAGTCCCTCGAGGCCACTTGTACAATTCGGTGCTTCAGAGCTGGTTGTTCAAGCAGACATTGAGGCAGTGTTGACCATGCTATGAATGCGCAACGAAGCAGCGGTGTAAATGCAAGAAGACAGGATCATGTCAAAGGGTAAAGCACCGCTCGGACTTGAATCGAAAGACAAAGATGCTGCGGTGCCCAGCAGTGACTATCTCGAGGAGAGGTGAGGACATGAGGCGACAGTCTATTATGGAGCAGTGGAAGCGTTCAAAGTGTCGTACCGTTTGGTCTGCGTTCTGATTGACATCCGTCAGGCTAATGGATAGCTTGCACCTAGAAAGCAATTTTTAGCCACATCCACAATCTGGTTTTCCATCTCTGTCCAGCTCGGCCAGAACTCCCTTCACGGCGGCATCTACGATCTCTTGCTCTTTGGACGGGCTCATGTTTGGTACATCTTGTTCCCAGGCGCTCAGGTTGCCCATGTCACCTCCAAATAGGACGCTCCGCTCGAGAAGCATCATGGCCCCATCGAAGAAGCCCATCTTCATCCGTTGTTCCCCCTCTCTGATACATTCTCCGACTTCCACGAGGCCCACAGTCCACTTTTTCCCCGTGATTCTTCCGAGAGAAGCCAAAATCTCATTCTGATTCGTCACGAAGCTGGCTCTGTACAAGAATTTGTTCTTCACGGTGTCATCCCCCCACGCCAGCACATCTTTGACAGCCTGTCCAACGTCCCTCAAGGTACTGCAAGCAAACCTCTCATCCCCAGTAGCGTAGACAGTAGCACTTTGCCATGTCATATCAAAGCCGAGCAGTCCATCTTTCAGCCCTTTGTCGAATAAACACCCAGTGGCGAGCGCCGTCCAGCTAAACCCTTCAACCGCTTTTGCTCGGTCTTAAAGATATCGCAAGACTTCTGCTCTTGCTCTGTGAGGTGGCAAGCGGTTGCAGATGCTGGAGCTGAGGGTGTCATGTGCGAATTAATTCGGGATGAAGCGCGGAACACCGGCAGCGATGGCTGCGTCAATGAGGCGTTTCTGGAAGGAGATGTCGCCAGCGCCTATTGTCGAGATGATCACATGTTGGTTAACGAAGGCCTCTTCCAAAGACGTGGATGTGTAGTCGGAAGTTAGATGCTTTATTCCAAGTTGGAGGGAGACGGGCGGTTCTTGGTGGGCCCTAGTGAGGTTGGTTAAGGAGAACTCGATTTTCCGAGAACTTGGTTGGAAGACGTGGAATGCATCTTCGCGATGGGATGCAAAATGCTCGGTATGGTCGTGAGTATGTCCATTGAAGGAAAGGTGGTGATGCTGGGGTTGCTGGTCACATCCGCCGGCATGGCGAAGCGCTTCAAGGATTGCTTTGGCGAGGTCGCTTCTCTGACGTGATCTGAGCATTCACAACATCACTGGAAGGCAATTGCACGACTTACCCCCACAATGAGTACCTTTAGAGTAGCCATTTGCCATAAATACTCCTTCACTTTGATCGTACTGCCAGTCACATTCGGTAAGATAGACATGGCTCCCGAGGATTAGAGCGTACTCACTCCACTTCGGCATCTGTTCCTCTTCTCCGGAAACAATCATCTCTAGACTACATAGTCTAAACTTTTGGACGTGCAGTGCATAGTTTCGTGCCCAAAGTCATCCAGCACTCTCGATCGAGTAGCCTGCCCTAGGCGTGGCTACCTAAGACAGCCGCTTTCTCAACCATGCCAGGCTCCTCCCTCTGGCTTATGCCTCCCTCCGGTTCTAAGATTGAAGATGTCCTCTCCAGCCTAATCACCAAGACCATACCCGGACATATTCCGGAGCTCGAGACTACTCCGCACTTTCCTCCACACTTGACGCTCACAAGCGACGTACCTGAAAGCATTACGGAGAACGACCCCCAAGAATGGCTTGACAATCTCTCACTTTCCATAGATGACATTCCGTCTGTGAGCTTTCAGTCCCTTGACGTGGGTCAACAATTCTTTAGGAAGCTCACCCTCAGCGTACCAAAAGCCCCTTTGCAGAATCTTGCGGCTAGGGTACGCGCTGTTGCAGTCGAGAAGGGCAATGAAGCGGCCGCTAAGCGATGGGTGGAAGAGACATACGCGCCGCATGTAAGCCTGTTATATGCAGACATTGAGATCGACGAGTCCAAGCGTCGACGTGTTCTGCACGACGTTGTAGATGCAGGAATTCGACTGGCCAATGAAGGGTTTCTCGGTCCAAGCAAAGCCGAGGATTATGACGGATGGAATTCTGGGCGGATAGTGCTTGTCCATACATGGAAAGAGCTCAAGGACTGGACAGTCGTCGCCGAGCGGAGCCTTTGAAATTGTTCTGTCTTCAATTTCCGTCAAGCAAAATTTGCTACTCCCATTGACCGGCTCGTATGATCGGTCTGGCGGGATCCCATGGCCCTATCACCACATTTTTGTATCTTTGCAGGCCTATCAACCACCAGCTACAACCACCCATGCCTACTGCAGTGCCGAGTCCACAAAGAATGATTCCTGCGAGAGCTGCTTTCCAGGTCGTTGCCGTGGGCGCCAAAGTCACTCCCAAACCAGTTCCTGCCCCCAAAACAAGGGAGAAAGTCAGCAATAGATGGCCTTGCCATGAGATCTGGCGCAGATGCCGGCGAAAGACGGGGAAGAGGCCGAAGACCTCGATGCTGAAAAGGGTGAGGCTGAAGACGTGCGTAGTACTTGTGAGTCGAGATGCAAGCACGGTAGAAGCCATAAGAGCAGCATTGGTCGACAACGATGCAGGAAATCTATGATCCGTACTTGTTAATGAATTCCAGCTTGCGTGAAATTGTTGATGATGAAACCTACTTTACACCAACACCACCCCCATAGTCGAAGAAGAAGATGTTGATCAGCATCAGCCAACTACTCACGGCCCAGATGGAGTCACTACTCGTAGACTTTGTCAAAGATTTGAGTATCGGACTCAAGCCTAGCAGTGCAGAGTATATCAGCACGGCAGACTTTGCTGTCGCAAGTCGTTGCTGATTTCGTCTTGAGAAAGGGGAGTTTGGCGCATAGTACGGGGCCTGTGTGCTTGGATTTCCAACGTAAAGCGAGCCATTGAGGGGAGCTAATGATGTCGGTGAGTGACCGGATGACGCAGATGGAATGGAGGTAAGACATTGAGTGTGAGAGTGACCGCGAGTGTGTCGGAGATTGTCCGTTTCGAGAGTCAAACCAAGTCCAACTCCTGGAGGCTCTTTGCTTTGGGAGATAGGTGTTGTATTCCCGACAGCTAAGCTAGCACCGCTATTTGCGTCGCCAAAGGGTACCTGGCTAGGCCCAGTGGTTGTTTCTGTGATTGTTCGAGCCGCTTCCTGCCCAATCCAGAAGTCCCAAAGCACCCAGCCTAGGACGGTGCCTGTGCTGCCCAAGCTGACCACAGAGACAGGAGATATGCGATCTTGAGATATACCGACAAAGCAACATACGAATATAGCTACTGAACAAATGTGTTGGACTATCACCGTAGAGTCCGCGACGAGGGGCCAGAAGTCGTACAGCTGCAGGCGTGGGTTTCGTTGGAGGTGGGACAGGAATGTGGGAGGATCTGTGTAGTTATCCGGATCTATGTCCAGTTTAGCTTGTGCGACTGCCTTTCGGGGCTATGTCATCGTATACGTACATCCTGGGTGCCTCACCCAGAGGAGCTTCTTCCACTCGCCCTTTCTTCTTCGGCTTCCGCTGCGGCCTCTATCTCTGTTGCGCTTCCGTCCCAACGGCCTCGCCGCTCTTGCTCCATAGTCTGTGACCGTATGGATCACCCCGTCTGTATATGTTAGACCATGGTTTTCCCGTTGCTGGCGTGGAGGAGAATGGGCGAAGAAAGCATCTTCGGGGGCTAGGTGATTGGGATCTGAGAATGGCCGATGTTGTAATGGTGGCTGAGGAACAGCGGTTGGGCGAGACGCAGTAGGTGCTGTGATAGGCTCGAAAGATGTCATAGACTTGTGTCGCGTCTTGCGACATACTTTCGCTATTCAAGGTTATCCTGAAGAAACGGAATGCATCCGCGTTTTCTCGATAGGGCTTACTCCTAGTAATGCAATCCACCCGGTAATGCAATCGCTAAGTGATTTTGGCGCATAAAGTCTAGGCTTGACCCATATAACCCTGACCTTTGCACTAAAATCACTAGCGGTTGCATTACCGGGTGGATTGCATTACTAGGTGAGAAGGAGTAGTGCCTCGAAGCAAAGACAACACAGGACAGTGCCTTTGATAATACGGAGGTATCACTGAAGTCCCTCCAATATGCTACTTTAACTTTCTAATGCGATTATTTACAGTTCTTCGCGAACGCCTAGTATTCGCGACCATTTCACTCAGGCCTGTTTTCCTGAGTTGCCCGCCCAAGGAGATTTGAACACCCGAGGTCCACGCTTGGTTTAAGTCATAGAAAGGTCCGAGGACGGTTTTCCTATGGCCCGGAATCAATCGTTCTTACCTTCAGTGCTGTTTGCAACTTTCTCGGTGTTGTTCTGCTACCCCAGGCGAAGCTAAGCGCTCCAGAAAAACCAGCTTGACTATCTGCCCAATTATTCAAAACATACATGACCCCTTACTGGCCATTGGCAACATCGAGCTAGGTCAATAGCACGTCCTTGCCCCTGAAGGTTGCAGTAATAGGATCCTCACAAGTGCTTTCGCGGTATTGCTTCCAAACTTCGTTGGACTGCAATTGTAGGTGACAGAACTCTCCTAAACGCCTTTAAGCCAGCTCAATACCAAGCCTCAGATAGATGCTGATGACCGTGTGGTTGAAGCCTCTTCCACGGTGACTAGCGTCTATTATCTGTAGCATAAAGGCCTTCAGAGCCTCGAACCTATCGCTGTGATCCCTTTGTAGCTGGAAGGAATATTCCTCTTGTGGCGTCTGTAATTGTACGTCAATAGTATCGCAGGAAGGGTTTCCAACAAAGTCGCCCAAGGCATTAAACATTGAATCGATTGTTTCGTGGAACAGGGTAGCATCCGCCCAATGAATCCATTTATTGTGTGGCTTGCTGGTCCTTAGAACCCAGAAATTCACGGAAGAGCGAGATTCTGAGCGATGGCTAGACTCAACATTTGACGTGGCCTCTTCCAGGTTCGGTGTTTGCCTCGACGTGGACCTGTTCTCTGCAAGAGGCAGCCCCGGGAATATTGAATCTTCTGGCAATATTGTCGTCTCGCTCGGAGGATTCCAAAGATCGATGCTCGGGGCTCGTGATAATTCCCTCGGTGTAGGGGACCCGACAGAATCGTCGACGGAGGGGCGTTTGCTGAGGTTTGGGATACGACATTCATCACGTGGTGGGTCTGACAACTGCGTTTCGACTGATGTTGGACACAATGCCGACTCGAGACGCTGCTCTTCTGTATGAAGCACTACGACTGGTGGTGGACGCTTGGGTAACTTCCTTGCCTTAATCGTGTTCGACGATCGCAGAACAGACGGACCACCGGTTTTGCGTCTTTTCGAGGGCGTTCCGATGTCGCTGGGCTCTTCTGCATTCTGTAAGGAAATCTCCGCGTGCTCTTCCTTTGAGATTCGCTCTTCATCAAGATTCTTCAGACCAAAGTGCTCTCGTGGACTTCTGGGCAGAGACTCATCGTCGGAAATAATAGTTGGGCTTATGGCGCGGATTTGTAGGGCCCGACCAGCATCGTTGGATGCCATTTTCGAACGAGGATCCTTTCGCTTATCCTTTGGTGTGTGAGGCTTGCTGACTGCGGTGAAGCCGGCTTCTTTGAGAGTGCGCTGGTTTGGTCGGCCACCAATATCCTTCGCGTTGGACGACTTGCGCCTAGTTGATCTAGACTTTGTGTGAGAAGAGGGACTCGCCAGTCCTTGCTGGGGCTCCGCGTGTGTTCCATTGCCAGTGTCTAATATGGACGTCGTCGATCTCAGATTATCAGGCGTCAAGGTAGGGGTTCGAAAGGGGACATCACCCTTTGGCTGTTGATTTCGCGGCTCCCTTTCGTACAGTGATTCCGAATCACATGGATTTGGACCTTGGGCTTTCCTGAAGTTTGGTAAATCTTCGTCGCTTGTATCTGAATTAGACGAAGAGTCGTTGTTAGCATTATTGCCGAGTTTCCGTTTCTGAGCACTGATTGGCGTAGGATAGCTTGTGATTGGGATTGCTTCCTGTATAGTGAAGTATATCAGCCAATCCGCCTCACTTTCAACATCCAAATGATGAGGTTAAGTAGCTGTTCCATAACGCCAGTGAGTAAGAGGATGACTTACTCGACTATCGTGCTTCAAAAGATGGAAAACCTTCTCCACCCCGTTACAGATGCTATTCAACGTCAATGCGTATGTAGCTTCACCGATAAGATTACTCACATGTCGGCGTCCTTTGGATACTCATACCTTAGACGCTTAGATCCACTGTTACGCGGCCACAGGTGCTTTCCGGGTGCTACCTTCATGCCTCTTTCGGTCCCCTTCTCCACTCTCTCGTCCCTGTTCCAGCCTTGGTCCAAGTATCTTGCGGCATAATCCCTCACAGTGGCATCGTTCAACTCGTTGAATTGTTCACCGGGTATCGCGAACACATCCCACGCTTCTATGTATTTTTTCACCCCACTCTGCAGTTGGTCGCTGCTCACAGAACCTAAGCCGAGCTCGTCACGACAGACCTTCTCTAGGAGACTGGGTCGATCCATTGAGTTTTGCCTTGACAGATGGTGAAGCCTGGCCAGTAAGAGCTTAGAGAATCTGAGCGGCAGTCCACAATTTCGCTTTATGGCGAGTGTAAGCAGGATGCTAGATCCGCAGGGAGAGAAAAGTAGAAAGTGACAATAGGTTGAGAAGAAAGATATGACAGCAGCATTACCTTCTATACTACGACTGGCTCCCTTGCAACCGGCATAAAGTAGCAGGATCTACATGCCCTCAGCTATTCAAGGGTTGAGAGGTCTTCTGAGGCTGACTTGCAAGGCAGCCACATGGCACAGCATGGAGCGAGACAGCACTAAGTGTCCTAGAGAGGTTATCGTTGTATGCGGACGCCGCAGTGAATGTTCCATACTCTTCACTGAAGTGCGCAGTCGAATCAATTTCGTAAGCGCCGAGGCTTTGCAGCACACCACCAGAATATCTCAACCCTGGTATCGTGCATAACACAGCCTCAACCTTTCCATTCGTAGAGACGCATCCCGCATCCCCAGACGCTATCGTCAGTGCGAGAAGCGACTAGAGAGTTCCTGAAGATGCGCAAAGTGCTGCTTCGAAGATAGTCAGGCGCACTCGTTTTTGATGAAGACGACGAGGCTGCGACACCGTTCGATATGAGAGCAACCCCCACTCAAATTTGAGTCTTTAACTCTACGGAAATTCCCTCTTCCTTGGAGGTGTATCGCCGAATTCGTCTCCAAGGAAGAGTATGGGTGTAATGTATGTACTTTAGACTATAAGCGTCGCCAGCTCCACGTCGAGCTGCCTGGGCTTTTTACCTTAGCGTTCTCAAAAGGGGTGCGACAGGTTGTTCTATTTTTAGATTCCCACAATCTTTCCTTACTTTACATGTACCTTCCCGGACTGGCCCTCTCCGGCATAATTGCCCCTCAATTGTAGTGCGACAATCAGAAATGATAGTGACGTTAGTACTGTTTAAAAGACGTTGTAAACTGACGTTATAAATTCATACCCTATCTACCAGCTACTATACGCTTGTGGAACAACCTTGGACAACGGGATACTTTACATCAGAGTCTTGAAAACCCCAAGGAAATTGTGATTCGGGCACTGGCCCACAAGAGTCCCTCCAGATTACCTTCGAACCTCCGTGGTCGCTACTGAGGAACTCTCTTATCCGGCCTAAATCCTATGACCGGCAACCTGCTCCTCAGAAGTAGACTGCTGCAAATGACGCTCACACTGCTCAGAGCCATAGCCAAACTTGCCCAGACAGGATCGAGCCTTATGTGAGCCCCATTACTCCTTACCGGGTACAACACCCCTGCGGCTATAGGCAACGCAACAAGATTGTAGACCAAAGCCCAGCCGAAATTGAACTTGATCCGAGTGAAGACGGTGCGGCTGAGATCGATGAGCGTAAGTAGAGTGGTCAAGCTTGACGCGATGAGTACGAATTCGGCGGAGGAGATGGCGATATCTGAGCCCGAGCCAATGGCTATTCCTACGTCTGCAATAGTCAAAGCAGGAGAGTCATTAATACCATCTCCAACCATAGCGACGGTCGCCCTCTGCTGGGTGTATTCGTATTTCCTCCAAATTCGGGACGAATATTTGGTTTTCTTCTGACTCTTTTGAAGGTATTTTATTTTCTCGGCTTTCTGGTCAGGAAGTACCCCAGCAATAATATTCTCTTTGGCAATCCCGACCATCTCGCCGACAGCGCCGGCTGTTGTGGGATTGTCGCCAGAGATCATCCAGACGTCTATGCCTCGTTGCTGAAGCGCCTCGATAACGGCGGGAGCTTCGGGACGAAGCGGATCTGACGCTGCGAGAATTGCCGACAAATCCCAGGTGTCGAATACGGGTGGCTGGGTATCAGAACCAATCCTCACCGCAACCAAAGCGATCGATTGCCCCTGAGCTTTCCAAGAGTCCATTGTCTTGATCGCCTCGGACGGAATGTTCACTTCGTAGTCAGCCATCAGAGCCTCATTGCCAACGAGGGCTTCCACAATTTGTTCCTGCAGCGTTTCCGTCGTGAAAGAGCCCTTCATTCCCTTACCAGGAATTTCGTCAATGCGTCGGGTTCCCACGTCCCGCACCTCCTTGGATTCGCAGAAAGAAACTACAGCCTTTGCAACGGGGTGGCTGCTGTTCTCCTCCAATCTCCTCATGACGCTAAGAACCGTCCTCTCGTCTACAGCTTCTTCACCTACACTGGAGAAAAACTCATGACCTGTAATTGAAGGCTCGCCACCTTCGGTCAGGGTACCGGTCTTGTCAAAGACTATACAGTCCAGACCGCTGGCTTCTTGGAATGCTTCGCCCCCGCCTTTAACGAGGATCCCATGCCGGGCGGCCAAGCCCCCACCAACAAATAGAGCCGTTGGCGCAGCAAGGCCTATACCACAGGGACAAGCGATGATGAATACTGCAATAGCAAATTGCAGCGACCAGAGGGGCCATCCCCCTACGTTGGAGTCAAGATATTCTTGTGGCAATGAACCCGAGAGACCGAGAGCCAGCCAGATGATCCAATCCGAGACAGCGACCAAAGTGACAAATGGCACGAAGTAGCTAGTGAGAACGTCGGCCACCCGCTCGATCGGCGCGCGTTGTATCTGACCTTCGCGCACCACCTTAACAATTTGGTCGAGCATAGAGCCTCCAGAGACCCCTGTGATCCGGATCGAGACTGGACTGTCTTTGTTCACCGTCCCGGAATAAACCGTATCGCCGATCGATTTTCCTACGAGCCTCGACTCCCCCGTGAGACTGGACTCGTCAAACTTCGATTCTCCTTCCAAGACAGTTCCATCGCAAGGTGGCGAACCGCCATGTAAGACTCTGACTACGTCACCTACTTCGAGCAAATCGACACTCACTTGGCTCGTACTCTTTTCGGAGTGTGAGTTCGGATCGCCGTCACGAGTAACTAGGATAGCCTCAGTCGGTCGGAGCTTCCCCAACATCGTAACCGCATCCCCAGTCTTTGCCTTGCTGTACGCTTCGATAAACCTGCCGAGGAGCAGAAACATGGTCAAAAAGACTACCGAATCGAAATAAGACGAGTTTGTTGCTGAGGTCATTCCTGACGGTCTCGTCGCAGTTATGGCTAGTTGCGCGATAGAGGAGAAGTAGGCGATGGTGGTCCCGAAAGACATGAGCATATTCATACTGCCAAAACGATAGAACCTTCGAAGGACCGGAGTTGGACTTCCCGGTCTCCATAGCGCCCTTAACTCCTTCAGTGCCCGACGGTGGAAGACATCTGCAGCGAAGAAGTACACGGGGGTAGCCATAATGAAAAGAGCCCATTCTGCGCGACTAACTCTGCTGAACCCGAGGGGACTCATCAGATATTGACGAGTCGGGTTGCTTGATGAGATGAGACTCATGAGCACGATGCCGATAATGAATGTTGGGATAGCGATCGTAACTGAGAGAGCGACGCGAAGTAGGATACGTCGTTGTTCCCGGGCATGCATCTTCCGTGAGCGCTCTTCAAGCGTAGGAGGATGAAATATAGAGGGCTTAAAGGCAGGGTCAGCTGCTGAGATAGCGGCGAGGATATGTCTAATGGTGAAATCTGGCGAATGGGGTGTGTATGCGATCTTCAAAATTGGGGCGTCTGTGGTCGGGTATTTGTCAACAGATAATTGCTGATCGAATTGGCGCAAGGCCTCCTCAACCCGAGGAGGGCAATGCATGCAATACATTCCATCAACAAGGATCGCAACCGATCTTCGCACATCTTGGGCCTGATCGCGGCTCAAATCGATCACATCATCTAGTGTGGCCTCGTATCCGACGTCCTCGATCGCACCTTTGATTTCATTCTGGTGATCCTTGCCTTGGAAGACGACGGTAGCGTTGCTTGTAATAAGATTAACGTCTACCGTTCTTATCCAGGAGTAGGCTTTGAGGGCTTTCGTGACATTTCCGACGCAGGAACTGCAGGTCATTCCGCCGATAGTGTAAGACGCTCGCCAAACGTCGCTCGGCGCCTGAGAAATAGCGTTGCCAGCAGATAGTATCTCATCCACTTGTTCCACAGTCGCCTCGTAGCCAGTGCTGTCAATGATATCGACTAGCTCCTTCGCATGTTGGTCGCCCTCAAACCTCACAGAGGCGCTGTTGGTAAGAAGACCGACATCGACAGAGCGTACCCAGGGAACTGCTTCAAGAACCTGGGTAACCTTGCCAACGCAGGAGCTGCAGGTCATACCAACAATAGAAATTGACGCTTCAAACATCCTCGCCGGCGGAAGATTCGAGTTCACGACCACAGCAGGGAGACCCCTCTCCTGTTCCTCACTTGAAGCGTTCGTAATGTGCGGCGTTTTCTCGCCTTCGGTCGCAGAAGAAAATGATGATTCTTTCGCGTCTGCTTCTTCCTCCGCCCGACACATGTCGCAATGTTCGATATGTCTCTTCCTCTTCTCCGCCTCCTCTTTTCGTTCATCCGTCCCCTTCTTCCTCCACAGTTGCATGGCCCTTTCGAACCACTGAACACGGCCACTGTCGACTGTATCATCCGCCACGTCGCTGGGAGCATTGACATCCGTTGACAACGAATCCTGGATGACGCTGTACACCTCATAGCCTGCTCTCTCGAGTGCCTCGCAGATGGTCTGCACTAGAAGAGAGGGATCATGGTAGACAGTGACCGAATGGGAGATGATAGAATGGGATATGGATATTGGTCTTGGATCGAGGGCAAAGAGTGTGCCTTCGATGTAGGATACGCATGATGGACAGTGAAGATTGGGCACAAGAAAGGTTGCCCGACGAGGTGTAGCGTTTGATGTATCCGATTTAGTAGCCATGATCGGAAGTTGCTAGACGGGATGAGCAAAATCTGGAGCCTCGCTGTCGTTGAGTATAAGTATCGAATAGAGGATCTCGTGGAATCCCGGTGTCGAGGTCTTCAAATCGTATCTTGTTTCTTATGTGCTGGTAGTTTTGAGACTTCGGAAGGAACGAAATGAAAGCGGAATAGTATTATAGATAGTTAGTAGCACTCTTGAACGAAGACATTGATCACTTTTCAAAGTGGCGAAAGGCTTTCTCTTCCAGCAATGATAATGTGCAAGGGATCCTTCAAACACTAGGACTCTTGGGACTGTGATCGACCTACGAGATTCGTGTGAAGTACTTCGGACTGTTCTAAAAAGAAATTCCATGACTGTGGCATTGTACGAAATCCGGCACAAAACGCGCAGGCTTGATTCGTCCAAAGCCACGGTGCGATAACACCAAAGGGAGACAAAGCTAAAAATCCGCACAAACCTCTCAGTCTTGCCAAGCCGACTGTCACATGGAGTATGTGTATGTATGACGTGTGCAAGTGATGCTGCATGTACGGTTGATTCTACGACAACAGAGAAGCTCTCAAATACTTTAGACTTGAGTTGAGCCGACGGGTTAACGGAATCACGTGATGCCCATAGCAGCGCAATCATGGTAGCGATAAAACTTCATTGATTGTCTATCAAACGCCACCAAATCTAATGTAACCCCTCTGCCTGGTCTCTTCATATAATTCGGATTCTCCCGTGCTATTCCGCGACAGCGAGGCGGCTATCGCGTTGAACAGATATGTTTATCATAGAGACTATCCCGCTGTGTAATGCTTGCCTGCATTGCTCTCTCCATTCCTCGGCTAGCCATAGGTGAAAAACATCGTCTGCTCCTTCCATTTTGAAGTTTTGTTGTAGCTTTGTGGAAGCAGCAGCATATGTTTCAGGTTTGCAGACGCTTGATGCTGTGCGTAGGTACCTCCCACCGCCTCTCATCGCCGAGGCACTTCACATGACCTCAATGGCTACCTAAGGTATGGAAGGCCTTTGACGAATAAGCAATGTCAGGGCAGATTTCCGTATCAAGAAGGATATCCCTAATGTGGTAGTAGACTAGATCTAGGTATATCGCCTGCAGGTACATCATTCCTTTCCCCCCACCCTATTCCTCACATAGAAAGCAAAACTGTGAGCCGTCAAAAATATTGTCGATCGACGATTTCCTATTGTGTCACACCCAATTGAGTAGCGTCGAACGCACTCTCCGATTGTCGTTCTCTCACGTAAATCTCAAACGAGCAGATCAGCTTTTGCTGGGCTCTTTCACTTCCATTCTTGATCACTGCTTCCCTCCATAATTAAGCCCCTAACAGCATCTCACACTTACCGAGTCAATTGACAATCAACAATTAACGACGACTGATACTGCTCTCCATCGTCAGAAAGTCCTCCGCATCCTTATCTGATAGCCTAGTCGACCGTTTCTGGATCTAGCCACGCAGCTTCAGAAAGCAGCAACCAGATGCGCAAATTATTTTGCCGCATCGGTGACGACGAAGTCAGCGTCAGAAAGGCAAAGTTAAAGACGTGCAGCGATGCCGAGGAATGCCTGGATATCTATAACCATTACATCCTCCGCTCCACGGCCACCTTCCATCTCGAGCCGCAACCAGAGTCTTACATGCACAGTATCTACGCCAAGACCAAGAAATACGACCTTCCGTTCCTTGTGGCCGTCAAGTACAGTCCACCTCCGACCTCTGGCCGTATGCAGATCTGGACTGACCATCGCGAGGTCGTCAAGTATAGCCACGTCGTCGGGTTTGCATACGCGCTCCCTCACATGGCTGAACGACCGGGGTGGGATGCTACTGTCGACATCTCACTTTATCTCAGAGATGATGTTGTGGGCGTTGGCCTCGGCACAGAGCTGCTCAAGGTATTATTGGATGCTTTGGCCACGAGGAAGAACGAGGACGGAAGTCAGCGTATCCGCGAGGTGCTGGCAGCGGTGGCGTTGAATCCTTTCGAAGGCGAGGACCAGAAAGACTCGACGGCTTTCTATAGGAAGCAAGGGTTCGTGCAGAGCGGAACCTTGAAGGCTGTTGGAAGGAAATTCGAAAAGTGGATTGATGTGAGTATCTTCCAGACAAGTATTGTTGGTAGGCTTGAAGAGATCGGGGATGGGTCGGACGATATAGAGGATGATGAGTGTGAGGACGATGAAGATGAGGCTAGTCTCGAGAAGGATGTTATGGATGAGCTCGAAAAGGAGAGGATTCGATTGGATGACGACACTAGCCAGGAGGGCGACAAGGTCTATGGGGATGGGGACGAGGAGAGTGACCTACCAACGACTTTGAAAGAGCTGAAAGAAGGGTCTTAGCAGGTGAGATGCGTGAAATAGCTGACTCGATTGCCTCGCATGATTTAAACGTGCCCAGTGATCCTTGAGAGTGAAGGCTCAAAAGTACTAGAATAATGTCAGTATCACCAGCATGAGCCTCACACTATCACAATCTCTTTCGCGGTTGAGTCGTGATGATGCTGCGCAAAGTACTCAGCAGTGGTACGAATGAACATGACACCAGTAGCATAAGTACCTATGTCTACCATCCGGTGGATTGGATACGTATTCAACACCTCCTCCAGACCCTCGCATTCGACGCGTGGTTTGACTGGGGATAGATGCATTGACGGTTGGACTTTTCAACCATAGGCGTAAGGTACGTGTCTCGTCTAGCCCATCATGAAGCCGTCAATACGATCTTGAAAAGTGTCAACAAGAAGATGGTGTATCGTCTCTTGCCACTCCATGGGATATGATATCACAAATTGTAACCTCGAGGGGATCTTAAGGATCAGTATTTGCGCAATCAATATGCATGCATAAGTCGTCTCTTAAAACGAATAATGTGAAGTATGTACACTAACTTATCGCCAACATTCGCGGAGAGCAGGCTTTTCACCACCGAGCCAGATCCTCCGGGGCCAGTTGCCTTCGGAGACGATGAGATACCTAAACACGACCTGAAAACCTTACGCCCTATATCTGTCCGCAACTCGGAATAGCGAGAAGACGGGGATGTAATATCGATTGCCGTATAATATGCACATGAAGTAGAAAGACAAAACGAGGCACCAAGAATGCGTGATCTGTCCACGATACCAGAAATGAAGCTGGTCGGATGGCTTTGCGGATGTGCCGTTAGAATTATCCTCGGACGGTGGAGACGCCGTACGCGGGGACGAAATGAGCAAGGGAAAGGAAGTAGTGAAAGGCGTGTGTGGTCCAGAAGTGGTCAGGGTCTAGATTTCTCCAGGATATCGTCCACCAGCGGGCATCATATCCGGTATCTGACCAGGGACTCTTCCACCACTGCCACCTCCGAATGCACCTCTCGCGCTTCCAGGAAGCTCGAAGTCGGGATTGCCCATCAATACGTCAGGCTGCTGTACAGGTCTCCTGTTTGGAATGCCGCCGGTTCGAGGCCCATATCCTTGACCGGGTGGCGGCCTCCATGCTGGGTTGACCCCTCGTTGTGAAATCGAGGTGTAGTTGCTGTTATCGCTAGCGGCGGGAGATCGAGTGCCTTCTTGGATATCCTCGTAAGAATTCGAGGGTTCGAGATGCGACGGCGAATTGCCACGGTGGATTTGGAGGTTGTCGTTCGGATGCCCACCTGCCACTAGCGCAGAAGGTAGTGGACTTCTGGCTTGAGGAACTGGCTCCGGTTCGACGAAGCGTGGATCAACATCTTCAAAGTAGTTGTCACCCGAATTATAACGGGCGTGAGCAGGGGCACGCTGTTGTTCGAGGGGTGTGGGGAGGTCATGGTCTATCGGCGTTGGTAGCTCCACTGGGGAGGCTTGTACGGTTGGTAGAGGTTGGCTTGGATTCACTGTAGGGGGAGTCCGACTACGGACAGGCCCATTCGCCCAAGCGGCACGTGGTGGCACGTAGGGTCTAAGGAAGGATTAGCGGTTGTACTCTGGTAAACACTGGGCTGAAACTTACTCTTGGGAGCTATAGGCACTGGTCAGACTCAACGGAGAATCCCTGTGTTTCTGCCCTTGCTGGAGTCCGACGAGCCCTTGGACGTCGCTGTCGCTATCGCGTAGTTGCATCGGTTGATATAAGGTCGGAGATCGCTGTGGACTACCAGTATATGCGTCCATTTCAATAGCCTGTCCAATTGGGCCAACGCTAGGATGCTGAATTGGTAAAGGAGGCGGTGGTGACTCAGATCTACGATTGACCTGCGATTCCTGGGGGCTAGGCGATGGTCCTCGAGATCCATAGGCTGCGTAACCCCCAGGTGCGGAAGGTGGACCAGGAGAAGGCCGCCTAGCATAACCTCCCGGCGCTGAAAGCGGACCTGGTGATGGCTGTCTGCCGTAAATTCCGGGAGCTGAAGGTGGACCTGGTGAATGCTGCCTACCGTAGCCTCCAGGAGCTGAAGGCGGTCCTGGTGACGGCTGTCTGCCATATCCCCCAGGTGCTGAAGGTGGGCCTGGTGAAGGTCTTCGGCCATATCCTGGAGCAGATTGCTCCCGTCCGTAGCCATTGGGACCTCGATCGCCTCCACGACCCATGGGCGGGAACGGACTGCCGTTGCCATAACCTGGTGGTGGCCCGTCCATTGGCCCTCCTCGACCATTAGAAGCCATTCCTGGTCCTCCACGACCTCTGTAAGGACCTCCCCTTCCATAGCCTCTGGGCGGATACCCTCCCCTACCACGGCCTCGAGATCCTTGCGAATTCAAGGTCTCGTTCGAGTATTGACCTCTCAATGGAGGCTCGGACTGATCTCGGCGCATCCCTCCGGGGGGTATTGGGCCGAATGCATTGGAAGGCGGTAGACTACTGCCATACTCATCGCGAGGACCGCCATATCCATCTCCGCGGCCGCCCCTCATGCTTTCATATCCTCCTCGTCCGGGTCCATTAGATCCCTCAAGTGTATTCCCCGAGAATCCGGTAGTTGGCGCACTGCTGGGAACTGTTCTGTTCGATGGAGTCCTCGCGTTCAAAGGTACGCGTTCATCGTCAGTCACTTCTGGCTCTTTTTCAAAGGTAGTGAAGGCGGGCAATCTGTCTGCTCCCGGTGCACCATTGACCATTGGGGCTCCGCTGCGATGCATTGGCGGTGGTGACTCCGCAAGTGCTCCAGTCTCTTGTCGTGCGTAGAAATTCTGACCGTTCATTTCCGCGTTTTCAGCTATCCTTTTCTTGCGAGCTTTTCTGCTGACCAACGTCCTGCGCATCGCACAAATAACAATGCCAGCTGCTGCTATTAAAATGGTAGACGCCAGGACAATCCATCCTCCCCATTTCAAGTGCGGTACAAATAACAGGATGTCCACGAGGAATGCGAGTAGAGTGATCAGGAAGGTTGGGATAAGGAGCAAAAGGAGTGCCAGAAGATATCGAGGAGAATGCGAAGGCGAATGTAGATGAGTGGTTGCGGCGAGGGAAAAGCACACTAGGGTGAGGAAAGCTGCAACAGGGTGGACGATAAGGATGGATGACAAGGAGGAACGGGCGCCTGCGGGGAGTGAAAAGTCGTTGTTCTCGTTGTTGCCAAAGAGTGTCTGTGAATCTATTGAGATAATGTCAGTACCCGGGTCTGAAGATTACAGTGGCCCATTTGAAGGACTATCAGGGAAGCCCCAGTTTTGTACGAGATCTCAACTCTTCTCGGGCGGTGCAATGGATCGGACCAAATGTACCTGTAGAATAGCCAACTTTAATACCGCTACACGAGGTTCCTTTGCAGTGCCCAAAAACACCGAAGTCAACGCCACCGAAGGTTGCGAGAGGTATGCCTTTAACAATGGGAGTGGATATAACCGATAATAGTAGGAGGACGAAGGCGATAAAAAGCAGTATCGACAGCGGCGTCGCGGGTCGGAGCATCTTGAGAACACCGACTGCACAGCGTTCGTTTTCGACGAAGCAAGGATTACTGTAAATCAATCCGTAATCACTTCGCCCACTTGTTGCGATGGTATTCGTTTTCCACGGTTGAGGCTTGGTCACCGGCTGAACGAGCGCATGCCGGCCTTCAAACCTACCTGACACGGCGCATCAAGGTCGACCACACCGTAAAGCAGGTCGTTGGCGAATGTGCATAGAGCGAATGGGTGGGCCTGCGGGGAGGTCGGAATCAGAACGATGGAGGTGTCGTTGCTCTGCACAGCCTAAGCTTACGAGAACTGAGGAAGGTCCAAGATTAGCGCATGATACCCAGATTTTGATGGCAAATAATATTATAAATGAGTGGCAGAAGGTTGAGGTTGCAGAAGTCACTTCTGGGAGTGATTCAGAACGAGGAGGTGATCGTGTGAGAAAAGATCTCCTTGTGTTTGCAGCAGGTTTCTGCACATTTGTTGCATGGGGCTAATTTCGCATACGGTAGCCTGCCCGCTTCACGTTGGCTCCACAATTCCTGAAAATGAAGGAACGCTACAGCCTCTCATCGGCCTTTTCCCTCTCCACCCCGGGAAGCGCGATGTACGGATGCTAGAAATTTACGCTTGTTGAGATGTGCCACTGCTCAACGTGCGTGGCAAGTGCATGGGTCACCATGCAATGCCAGATCACAACAGAGTCACATTCTTGGCACTTCGGATGGTTGGGACGAGTGCAGATCCGGGTTCGGGTCGTCGACGATTGCGTTTGCTACACCAGATGTGCTTCTTCTTTTCTTCCACAATGCATCGAAGCCCCGTTAGGGTGCGGCTGATGCCTAATTCCGAAACATGGGCGCGACGGTTTCACTGCTTCACGTCCGCACGCAGCGGCCGACCCTGCATACATGTACTGTATCGATAAGCCATCGCGCTAGCAGACTTGGTGACGGAATGACTTTGTGCCGGTTGAGGCAGTCGAATCTGGTGCCTGGCTCTTTGTTGGGAGCGAGATGAAGGTCCTCCTGTTAACGACCACACCTGGGAAATTGGATTGTAGAGATGATACGACCTTTACATCGGCTCTGTGCTCGATGTATGAAGAAAAAGTTGCTTGATGGTGTACCAAGCAGCTGGTCTTGGCGTTCATCGATCAACAGCGCGGTGCCGGCACAAGAAATTTTACGACGACAAACTAGATTTATACGAACACAATCCCAGTACCAGCCCTTCGCTCCACCCTCACCAGATTCGCTTCCCAAACCTGCTCCGCCGGGGCAATATTCACGGACACGACGATGGACTCGACGATCCCTCTATGTGGCCCTCGCCCTCGGCGCCGCATGGGCGCTGGACCGTCAATTCTACGGTTCATCCCTGACTCGTAGCGCGCGCACATTCTCCCTGGCTCTATTCGTCGCAGCAGATTACAAGATCAACTTCCGTCCACATCCCCCCTTAGCCGAGTCCATTCCTGCTCTTCATCGCCGTAACGCCGAACGTCTGTTCGAGCTACTACGCACAAATGGTGGGCTTTACCTCAAGATTGGGCAGGCGATCGCGATGCAGTCTGCCATTCTGCCACCGGAGTTTCAAAAGATGTTTTCAAGAATGTTCGATGATGCTCCGCAGAATGACTGGAAGGACGTGGAGCGAGTCATCAGGGAGGATTTTGGAAAGTCACCGGAGGAAGTCTTCGGAATCAGCTTTGACGGGGACCCCAATATGGGCGTCATGGAGCGGACCGCAAGAGCAAGCGCTAGCGTAGCTCAGGTACATTGGGCAAGGCTCAAGGACGGTACAGAGGTAGCGATCAAGGTCCAAAAGTCAGAGATCTCGGATCAAGTTGGCTGGGATCTGTGGACCTTCAAAGTCGCCACATGGGTCTACACATGGTTATTCGATATACCACTATACACTCTGGTCCCCTTTATTGTCGAGCGCCTACAACTGGAGACGGACTTCGAGAATGAAGCGGACAACTCTGAGCGCATGGCCCAGCTGGTGGCGGGAGAATCTCGACTGCGAGGCAGGGTATACATCCCAAAGGTCTACCGTGAAATGAGCTCAAAACGCGTCATGACTGCTGAATGGATTGAAGGCGTACGCCTGTGGGATAAGGCCACGCTGACGGGCACATGGTTAGGGAAAAGAGGGCAAGGTAGTCCTGGCTGCCACGGCGCATCTCTAAATCCCCCAGCACCAAGGGAATCTGCGGATGTGACACAAACCAACGCTTCGGATGGAAAGCTCAAGCCCAATCGAGACTATTGGAAAGGCGCCGACGGCAAGGGTGGGCTAGGCCTCTCCCTCAAAGACATAATGACGACTATGATCGACCTCTTCTCGGCACAAATGTTCTTATGGGGCTGTGTCCACTGTGACCCTCACCCAGGAAACATCTTCATCCGCCGCCTCCCCTCCGGAAAACCCGAACTCGTACTCATCGACCACGGCCTGTACGTCCAACTCAGGCCAGAATTCCGCCATCAATATAGCCTTTTCTGGAAATCCCTGATGACCTTCGACAACAAGACCATCAACAAAGTCATCCGAAGCTGGGGCATCAAAGACGCCGATGTGTTCGCCTCAGCCACGCTCATGCGCCCTTACACCGGCGGCGACCACCGAACATCCGACGAGATCAAGAAGGGTCTGGCTGGCAAGGATCAAGCGGAGCGAGCCTACGAGATGCAGCAGAAGATGCGCAAAGGCATCAAGGAGATCCTGGCACACGAAGAGCTCTTCCCGCAAGAACTCATCTTCATCGGCCGCAACCTACGCATCGTGCAGGGCAACAACCAATTCCTCGGCTCGCCCGTCAACCGCATCAAGATCACCGGGAATTGGGCTTCGAGGTCTCTGGTCGATAGCCCAGACCTCACATATTCTGAGAAGGCGAGGAACCTTTACCGGCATATCATTTTCAAGTTCGTGATGTTGAGCAGTGATTTCGTCTTTTATACTAGTAAGGTGAGGCAGTTCTTCGGCTTGGGAGGCGGCATGGAGGATGATATCGAGGTGCATATGGCGAAGATCGCCAAGGACTTTGGGGTGGAATTGAACCATAGCGTTTTTGAGGGATAGAGATGCATGGAGAGCCAGACAAGCATTGAGCGACGGTGTTGAGGGTTTTGCCTATTCAGGCATCTGAAAAAAAAATGGGGTATTAAAATTTCTCAAGCCGCACGACCGTAATGCTAGACTCACCACTTTATGCAGACGAGAATAGATATGTACAGATAGTTCTATAGAAGCCTACCACACACCACCTTCATAGCTACGACTAAGCTAGAAAACTACATCTACTTTCCAAGCACCTGGAAGTGAATCAGACTGCATCCATAACCCCAGGGTCTCGCCGAGGTTAACGCAGCAAAGCGTTTGCCTACACCGCACCTGCTTCTTTATCAAGTGTGGCACCTACGATTAAGGACCCATAACACTAAAGTAGGCGAAGAAGGAAGTCGATTATGGAGGGGAAAGGGGACGAAAAGGAAAGGCGAGGAGAGCGAAACACGATGTATATTCATGCCTTTGAGTCTTCCGATAATCTGGTTATATTTCCGCACTGTCTCTATGTAGTCGAAGATTTAATTCATCAAGCAAGGTCGGCGCGTCGTCAGTGGTTGCCCAAAATCTAGCAAAGCGGAATCGGGATCGAGGCTATAGATCCCACGAACGTACTCTCATCATCTCTGCCAATTAAAGGACGGATGGACAATGGTACGCGTAGCCACGCCCGTTCTGCTAGCATTTTGGTAGGATCTTGCAGGCCTGCAACGGCATTCAGTCCAGTCAAGTAAGGGGGCTGGGACGCCAGCCAGAAGCCGATAAAGTCCTCTCGAGCAGCCAGAATCCTGGAAGTATCGTCTTCGGGCAGGAACGGGACAGTTCCGTGGCTGTTGTGCTGCTGAAATAGGTGCACTCCAGCCGCAACAAGAGCATATGTATGTTCCACGAAGTCCGAGGGCCGAGCATGAGCGTACGCGATGGTAAGCTTGGTGCTTGTCCCTACCATGGTGACTTGGCAATACTCGGTGGCGTTAGGGAGTGGTTTTGGGTTGAGGAAGGATGCATTTGGTGTCTGCAAAAAGCTGTGGAAGTCCTGCGGGATTGTTTTCGATCAGGTACCTCAGAATCAGAGTGCTTGAGGTGTGAGACTTATTGAGGTTGTATACTGGATTGACTTTGTGAATGAAAAACTCTCTCGTCCGTGAGATGTTTGAGTTATAAGTATTTTTAGTGCTTGCCGTAGCTTTTGCACTGATAGTAACTGGGGATCAACAGGCCACAATCGTGAGAAGCGCGTGCAGAAGCACTATCGACAGGAGAGGTCTCGCAAGGCGCATGGTCAATTCGACAATGGGTTGTAGAAACGCGAGCCTCAAGACTGAACAATGAGAAGCTCCTATATCCGTACCGGCAGGAAGTCGTGGTAGACAGAAGATATAGATCTACAAGCAAAGCCTATGGTTCCGACATGCAAGCCGTGGAGGTCATGGCGAACATGGCCAATGTGCCCTCTTTCCAGCTGAGAGCAACTCCTGCATGCTGTCTACAGCATTCTTCAACCGATTCTTCCGCAGCATGCAACGAAGACGTTTCATATAATTACGTATTGAATGAGCCATGTTGGCTGCGTGGTACGGCAAAAAGGAGAATTGTTTGAGACAACTTCACCGCGAGAATACGACTTCACCGTGAGAATCTCCGGTACCTACCGTGCCTTACAGGATCCGGAATCGATTTTGTGCTGTAGGGTTGTCCCAAAGGAGTTCAGTCAAGACACAGAAAGATAATGAGCTTAGAAGTGATGGGGCGATGACGATGGCACCAGATGGCCACCATTCTCCTTCTGTTTCCACCGCTAACCATTTTCAGCAGGCTAGCCCTAGAGCGGTGCCCTATTCCGCCGACACCATCCCTTCGCCGACCAGTAGCACGACCTCACTCTCCGCCCTTCAAGCTCAGTCCATAATGCCCTCCATCGCCGCTCTCCTCCCACCCCCCCGCTCCGACCTTCATCCTCTCCCTCACACCCGTCCCCTCCACCCCTTCCCGGCCATCGCTCCACCCCTCGTCTACTACCTCGCGCTCCTGATTCTGGCCCCCTTCCCTCATCCTCATCCCAGCCTCACCCTCCTTCGCTCTATCTTGGCCCTCATCTCCGGCATCCTCTTCTTCCGCCTTCCCCTCGTCTACCACATCCCCTTTTCCGTCGGCCTGACATACCAACTCGCCTTGGTCGGCTTGTACGGCGGCTGTCGTGTGCTGGATGTATTCTTCATCTCCCCCTACATTCTCTCCCACATCCCGCGGCGGGTGAAATATCATCACGCGCCGCGGGTGGAGGGGTCTGCCGATGGCCGAAACACAATGATCGGAGGACGCGATAGCTATTTCGCCTCGCATTTCCTGATGCCGAAGGAGAATCCAGTGACGGAGACGGCGACCACTGACGAAGGGTGGCCACACAGCTGGCAGGATCGGGCCATTTGGGCGTTGGAGCTGGAGCTCAGTATGCGCGGAGCCGGTTTCACATGGACGAGCACGGATGTGAGGCATACGAGGAAGACGTGGATGCCGACGGTGGGGAATAGAATCCATTCTATACTAGTGCATGTTTTACCAGTTCTTGCTGGGTGTTGGGGATACCTACGGTGGATATATATTGGCTATATCTCGGAGGAAAAAGGTGAATTTGATGATTTACCATTTGGATTGCAATTGCTTTTGACAGCGGCATTGGGCGGGTTCCTGATGTCTGCTTTTTCCTTGGGGCATTCTCTATTTGCCATCTTGCTTAGCCCGTTGAGTCCGCATCCGTTGGCTTATTTTCCGCCGCTGTATACGAGCCGTGTTTGGAGTTTGACCTCCGTGAGGGGCTTTTGGAGTTATGGGTGGCATAGACTGTTTTCTCGGCTTTTCTTGGTATATGGAGTCTGGCCAGGCGAATGGATAGAGAGGAAAATCATGGGCAAGCGCCCGTATGAACCGGCAGATGTGGGCAAGGTGGTTGGTGGGTTTGTCAGTTCAGCATTCGTGCATAGCTTTGCCAGCTGGACTGTGCATGGAGGAATAGTCAAAGATGCGTTGGGGGAGGCACGATTCTTCGCTGGGTGTGGGGTTGCCGTTGTGGTTGAAGAGCTTGTCAAAAGGATCGCTATGAAGAGTAGAAGGAAGCAGAAGCAAGAAGGGGAATTAGATAAAGATGTTAGACTGGATAGATGGTATGATGGAGTCATTGGAAGACTCTGGTGGATAGGTGTCCTGTTGTATGTTGGCAGGAATTTTGCAAGAGGATGGGTCAAAGCTGGATTGGTATCAGAGATGTCTGGTCTGTGACTGCAAAGTACCGATCAAATTGGTTTGCCGCTCGCTGTGTCGTTTTCCCCCCTTGCGATATCAATCACGAAAAGCCAAGCGAATTCAAAGGCAAACGATATCCACATTTACACGATGTTGCATTAACTGTCCCGGCCACTGTCTGCTGGTTAGCAAACTCTCTGTCCCTCTTTCTGACTCAGTCTGAGCTGGGACCTAGCGTTCGGATTTGCTCAATTGTGAAATGAAGAGTACGGACTACAAGAAATTCTTTTGTTTCATTTCGTAACGGCCATACACAGATTATTGGATGACCGCTCAAGGCAATGCTGCTTGGCTTGAACCCTTTGTCTCGCTCATCCACCATCTATCACAATATCGATAGTGTTAGATTATCTGCGCTAAGGATGGAAATGCATGAAAGGCTACTATGCTGGGCAAACTCTGTCTTGTACAGTTCTCATCTGCGTCTCTCTTTGTCTATGTCTGCTGCTATCCGCTGGGACGTACAGGACTCCTGAAGATCACAAAGAAACGGGACATTCATAAGTGGGTGGATGTGCCCATTCCAGAGTAGAGACCGCAGTTACTCCTGAGGATCGGAAAAAGCAGAGGGCTATTGCACATTTATCGTTCAGATTTGATCTGAAGGACAGCTTCGCAGATTTTTCCCGTTTTTAGTACTAAAGCAGGGATCACAGCAAGACTGTGGATGGCCAGCAATTCCGATAGCGAGGACATGGATGAAGTTTTTGTGGACCCATCCAGCTCACCAATGTCCGGTGATGCAGCAAACCCAAGCCAGAATGAATCCGTCAGCTCTTACCACACCGCTGTTGACAGATCCGGGACCTCTATCGAGCGCTCTCCTTCGCACCAACAGGTAGGGAGGAATGGTACGTACTTCCCTGCGCCCAAAACATCCCAAAGCTCACTACAAGTGATACGGTCAGATAGTAGGCTAAAGAACTGCAGAGACGATACCTCCTGGTACAGACCCAGAAGCCGCACTACCAGAGGGCTGGCAGAAGGACCGAGACTTTCACGACAGTCTTTTCTCTGGCAAAGGAAATGGCACCCAGGCAGGAGCGCAAAATGCTCATTTCGAGGAGATCAAGACTACTCCGTTGTTAAGTGCGAACGTACTACTTGCGACACTTCGAGCTCGTACAGGGGGTGGCGTAGCAGAGATGTTTCCCTCTTACGGTTTACTCGCCGAACGACAACAGACTTATGGGTATGATACTCATATCTCTATCGGCGATGGGGGGAAGGAATCTGCTGAACAGGATCACCGTCTGTTTCTCAACACCAACGCACCCTGGTCGGCGTTCATTTGCGGATCCCAGGGATCTGGGAAGAGCCACACTCTCTCGTGCATCTTGGAGGATGCACTTCTGCCGGACCTTGGGCTGGGAAAACTGCCGAACAAACTTGCCGGTATTGTCTTCCATTACGATAAATTCATCGGCGTCTCGAGCAGTCAAATATGCGAAGCCGCCTACCTCTGCTCGAAAGGCATCCAAGTAAATGTACTAGTATCGCCATCAAGCTTTTGGCCAATGCGCAAGCTGTATGAGAATCTACCAGGACTTGAGCCAGGGATGAAGCCAAATGTAGCCCCACTCCTTTTGGAGCCGATGCAGCTCAACGTTGAGCGGATGATGAAGCTCATGGCCATGGAAGACAAAGAGGGAGGCATGCCATTGTATATGCAGGTAGGAGGAAACTACGATCCGCGAGAACACACTTGGTCCACATTTTGCAGAGATCTTTAGCTGACCGAAGACTTGTTTCAGGTGGTATGTATGATTCTTCGTCAAATGGCCATAAAAAACAAAGGGGCACCAGGACTTGACTACAAGGATTTCATGAGAAGACTATCATATGAGGACTTCAATCAAGGTCAACTGGCAATGGTCAACCTCCGGCTTCAGTTGCTCGAAACTTTCATGAAGCCCGAAGACAAGCAAGGCGCCCCAAATCCGCCGCAGAAAAAACCGAAACAAACCAATACTGCAGAAGGCAAGAAAGCTCAACGGGATTGGAATAACGAGCAGGATCGAGCACAAAAGGCAGAAATAGCCAAACCAGACATGTGGAAATTTCCACCAGGATCTCTTACCATCATTGACTTGAGTTGCCCGTTCGTCGACGAGAGCTTCGCGTGCACGCTGTTCAACATGTGCTTGTCGATATTCTTGGAAAACCGGCAGGGCGTTGGCCGTATCGTAGCACTAGATGAGGCCCACAAGGTACATCCCCCTTGCTTGTACTACTGCCGCGAAGCTAAACACAGATGTCCCTGACTTATGATAACCAGTTTATGTCCGAAGACGTCAATTCTTCTACGCTCACAGACACCCTTCTCTCCGTCATCCGCCAGCAGAGACATCTCGCAACACGAGTCGTCATCGCCACGCAAGAACCCACCATATCACCGAAGCTGTTGGACCTGTCGTCAATGACGATCGTACACCGTTTCACTTCGCCCAGCTGGCTCGATACCTTGAAGGCACATCTCGCAGGCGCATCTCATATGGATGAGGATGCGGAACGCAATGTGCGAGAGATTTTCAGGACCATTGTGACATTGCAAGCCGGGCAAGCCCTGCTTTTCTCGCCTTCAGCCATGATGGACGCCGAAGTATCCGTCGACGCTTCAGGTAATCGTAGCCTGAAGGCACACAAGCTCGGAATGGGATATATCAAGATTGGGGTGCGGAAGAGGCTTACAGCCGATGGTGGTCGAAGCATCATGGCAACATGATTTCGCTACGACCCACCTCTTGGGATATGTTCGAATTCCTCCACTTTGACGTGGAACTACTCCTGTCATTTTCTTTCGAAACGGCCTATTGATGATACACGAAGCGCAATGGTACGCAGCGACCATTCCCCAGGCCCTGTCCGAACAGACGCTGTGTCAAGGCATGATGCATGCAAGCATTCTGTGTTCTTACTTGTAGATTAGACAGATCTGTAATGCCACACCTCTTGAAGACAATCACTTGAGTATCGAATTCTATCGTGAGTCGGACGACGAAGACGAGATGTTGGTTAGCCCGTAGGTCTGCTCTGATCCAACACTCGTCGGATCCGAAGCACAGCTAGTCCAAATGGCGGACGTCATAGCTTTTTGGGCGCAAGCACTCTTCAGCAAGTGGCCTGAGTGAATTAAGAGGGGACTTCACGTCTGTTGTGGCAGGTAACCCGTTCATTGTGGGTTCTCGAATAGAAGAGGCATGCATTCGTACTTCATGCACAAAAACGACCTCTTTTACCTACGTGACACCGAGACCCCACAAACATTCAACCCTTATTTAATGTTGAGAGCACCTTCCTCACAATCATATCCACGCAAAACCTAAGTGTCCAGGAAGATCACCGAGCAACTTCCAAAGACATAACCACCATCCTCGCCATCCTATCCAACAACCGTAATGGCCAACCTCCCACTACCGCCCCCCTCGCTTGTCACCCTCCCAGTCGAGCTCCTCGAATTCATCATAATCCACCTGATTCCCGGGACCGATCCTTACGACACATTTCCATCCTCGTATCCCGCCTCTACACGCTCTGACAACCTCCCTCCCTTCCGCTCCGCCGATCTCATCCGTCTTTCGCGAACATGTCGACGCTTGCACGCCCTGGCGACGAAGGCGCTGCGGGAGGAGCGAGATCACCAGCAGCTGCGTGTCAATTCGGTGTCTATCCAGGTCATTTTAGGGAATTGCGATAAGTACAGAGCTACTAGTCGACGCTACGGGCTCCCCCAGAAACCTTCTTCGAGGGTCTAGACCGTCTACTCCTACCTACGACCATTTCAACTTGCCCACAGTACTCCGTATACCCATTCAACCGTTAGTACGCTGACATCATCGGAGAAGTTTCATATCCAAAAGCGTGGGGCGGATACGCATCCGCCCGTTATGGGTACTACCAATGCCCACCGGCAGTCTATACTGGGCGGCATGGCCGACCATAAGAGCCACTTCCCTGCTCCCCTCCCAACCTGACATTCATCCTTCTTTGGACCATCAACTGCCTTCATCACTTCGAGAAGCTTGCGGTTAAATCCAGACAGCAAATCTTTGAAAATGCCCACATCCTCTCAAGTCGGCAGCCCCTCTCCAGCCAACGACGCAATAGGGGGCGTGCCCACCATCCATTACTTCAATTTTGCCTCACGCGGCCGTGGACAGTATGTACTACTCGCCCTGTTTGTTCTTACAGGAGCCAATTACGATCCTTCTTCCCACTACTCCAAACTTCCACTGACCTCCTTTTCCCAACAGAGTCGTTCGCCTCCTCTGGGAAGATGCCTCCATAGCGTACACCGACGTGCGCTACTCCTTCGAGGAATACCCAGAATACAAAAAGAGCAAAATCGCCCATCTGAACCCCACCGCCAACATCCCTGTCGTGGAGCTCAACGGCAAGATCCTGACGCAGAGCTATCCCATCCTCCGGCATCTTGCCCGGCTGTTGGGAAAGTATGACGGTACGAACGAAGAGGAGAAGTACTTCGTGGATGTGATTTGCGATATCGTCGCCGATTGTATGTCTATCTACCTCCTAGCAGGGGTCGAAAGCGGATTTGAATGCTGATATAGCACAGGGCGCACCCTCTTCGTCCAAGCCTTCTTCAACGACAACAGCGACAAAACCTACCCGGAGCACAAAAAGACGACGCGAGCTCACTACCTCCAGGCCATCGAAACGCACCTCACATCCTCTGCAGTAGCGATCCACGGGCCCTTCGTTGCAAGCAACACATTCACGTACGCGGATATGGTGCTCTACCAGATCCTGCACGACGAGAACCTGACGCAGGACGGACGGAAAGGACTGCAGGAATATTCGCGGCTGGTGAAGCTGGTGGATGCGGTGGAGGAGAGGCCGAATATCAAGAAGTTCTTGGGGAGCGAGCGGTACCAGGGGTGAAGGAGCATCTAACTGCATAAATGAAGGCCACTGGTATATAACTCAATGTAGTAAAACTGACAGCGAAATACGGAACGGCTGATGTTACATCAAAATTTCAGCATGTGCTTTCACAAGATGGTGGGATCTATCGAGTCAGGAGGTGATACGTCCTCCCAGCCTTCCTATCCCCATTGATGTCCCTGAATGATCTAAACATTTCCATGTCGGTGCTCCTCCAGAATTCGCGCAGTCATCTCTGCTATCCCCTTACAAGAACCAAAGGGTTATACGAGAAATCTATACATCAGTGTCTTTATAACGATCAAGAAGTAAACGGCAACCAATTCCTGACGGCCAGTGAACGCCGTGCCCTCAGAAAGCGCCTGAGTGGGGAAGTCGACTTGTCACCACGTCGTGAAGTCGTCAGGTCGTCAAGTCGTCAAGTCATTCTACACCTTTACGAGCCCAGTTGTTCCAGAAAGAAAGGCGTTTTCGTACGCCGAAAATAAAGGATTCGTATTCGATGCTCAATACCCATCTACACGATGCGCATCGTCTTATAACCTCCAAATCTCGAGGTTCCGAATCCTGATCATAACACCAAACGTTCCTTGATACGGCTACGTCCCTTGAGCATCTCTTGACAGTTTTAGAGCGGTGACCTGTGTGGGCTTGATGCTTCCACTGATATACTCGTTCAGGAAAGCCCCTCTGGCATTCGATGATTGTATCTCGCGAGCGAATTATGATGCATACTTCCCTCTCCCAGAATGGATATCGGACGATGATCAGGTGCGGTGCTGATGCTTACCAAGCCTCGCATGTGAGAATCTTAAGTACTTACATAGCAGAAGCCTCCAGGATCGGAACCTAAAACATTATAACGAATAAATAAACCAAACTCGGAAATATAAATCGTAATCGAAATAATCCCGACCATCTCGTGCGTAACGTGCGAATAACGATACCTGTCCGTCTGTATTCCTATCAGCTGACACTACCTGTTGGATGTTTTGGCCATTGCAGCTCCAACGGCCGATGATCTTCTAAGAGATGTCTTCCTAAAAGTCTGTGCGTGACAGCAGATACGGGATGTGCCCATCTGGTGGAAGCGGCTTGGATATTCGTTGCTCTGCTTCGCCAGCTAAGCGTCTCTGGGCTTGGGCCGCTGCTGAGCTTCGACGTCTCTTACGGACTCGTGCGTTCGTTTGTTTCTTCTTGCGATAGTACTCGGTCCCCTCGTCCGCCAATGGGGTTTCTTCATCGAATGACCAGACTTGGATGTGCAACGGACCACGGCTCACAAGGTACTTGCCGTCGCCGTATAGTCCGGTGCTGATATGTTTCCGGTCTTTGGCAGTTCTGCTCGAGGGATTTGGCTGGATGCTGCGTTGCGTAGAGCTGCAATCCGAGACTTCTGCTTTGTCTGGGCAGACCTCTTCCGCGACATCTGTATCGTTAGCATACGGGAAATGAGCTTGGTACAGTGAACCGTTGTGTGTCGTGTGAGGGAAAGACTTCACGACATTTGCCGGGTGACATCTGTGGCGACGTCTGCCCGGTAAGCCTGATTTCTTTGCGAATATAGTAGTGCTTTTCTGGCAGAGTTCCAATGAAATGAACAGCGTATTCCAGACCATTGATACTTGCAACCTCAATGTCAGCGATGCTGGTCAGTCTAGTCAAATTGACGAAGATCCGAGGGCACGGAAACGTACTCATCTTCATCAATACAAATCCACGGATCCGACAAAGGTCGCTATGACCGTCTTGAACTCGTATGGCAGAGCTGATAGTCTGAACAGCCGCCTGTCCTCTGTCGCTGATATAAATGCTTCCCTTCGCTGCCCATCCTCATATAGCTGCCCTTGCCGAAACATAGGGAAAGGAATTTTGGCCCGTATTACGGTACGTTCAGATCGAATAACTGGTCTGCATTCAGGGGTCCGAACCCTGTAGGCCCAGCTTCGAGAAGCATCCTGAAAACGATCGTTGGCCTGGAGAACTTGCGCTCCACTATGATCTTGACTAGCATGGGAATAGAGAGATAGCAAGACTTGCGTAATCTGAATAATTGTTCGAAATGACGATCTGGTCATCAACACGGTACAGAACTGAACAGGATATGGAAGCAGAGAACAACAAAGCCAAACACTCCAGAAAACCCCTTCTCGAGGTAATGATCGAGGGAGGAGCTTGCTCAATAGCAATAGGAGGGCATAGGGTCTCTGTAGAAGGAGCAAGCGGATATACCTATGTACAGTGCGGCCCAAGCTTGTCTAACTCTACTCCATGCTCCTACATCGATTTACCTAGATGAAGACACCAATGGAGGCGAAGTAGATATGGTAGAAGTGCAGCCAACAAGCCGATGCAGGATGAGATTCGCCATGGGAAGTCCAAAGGGCATGGTGCTATTAGGTGTGCTGGCACACTGTGCGTTGGCTTTCTGAAGCGATGCTTGCTGGACACAAACTTGGATGGGCTACTGGCGTGCTGTTGCCACCTTGTGTCATTGGGTGTGAGGTTCCAAGGACCATCTTCGGGTCTGGGGTGATGGTGAGGATATAATGGTGAAGACATAATAGTGAGGAGATAATAGTGAGGATAGATGCAACTACCTAAATCGAGAAGAAAACCACATGACATGTCGAAATCCGTTTCCCGATACTTAGGGAACTCGACGCAGAGGACACGGTGCGCTAACAGTTCGGACCTACATGGTTGGCATCAAACTCCATCCCAGTGAGTTGCGCGCTCTTTTACGGTGAACACGTAGTTCTACCCCAAATTCGAGAGGCACAATGGGTCAGCAGTTTTCACAAATTCATTGCTACGCATGTCTTATGCAAACCCGACGGTACCGTCCTGCTGATTACGAGATATGCTACATTACCTCGATCATGTAGACAACTCCCTAGCCGTCCAAGACTCCTCCCATAAAGGAACGCTGATAGGTCTGGCATATCAACAAGCACAATTGTCTTTCGCCCCTGCCTCACCTCTGGGACCTGTGAGGTTGACCCTCTCCGTACCTCCTCCTAACGATGTCTGGCCACCGGTGGGACCAGCACCTCGAGCTCCCTTCATCTGTGTCTCCGGGATCGCATTGGCTATGGCTGTGAAAACCTCCTGCACATTCAAGCCCGACTTCGCGCTGGTTTCGAAGAAGAGAAGACCCTCCTCCTCGGCGTACTCTCGCCCTTCTTTGGTGCTGATCTTCCTGGCATCACCGCCAGAGTCAGCCTCGCCCGCCTCCCCCTCCGTAGTATCATTGTCCTTGCTCGTTGCACCATCTGCACTATCTTCATTGGTCAAGTCAACCTTGTTCCCAACCAGTGCGATGACGATGCCGGGGCTCGCCTGCCGTTGCAGCTCTGCGACCCAATGACGGGCTTTTACGAGGCTTGTCGGTTTCGTGAGATCGTAGACGACGAGGGCGGATTGCGCATTGCGGTAGTACATAGGGGCCAGGGAAGCGAAACGTTCCTGTCCGGCCGTATCCCAGATCTCAAACTTGATGGTCCGATGCGGAAGATTGCATTTCTGCGTCAGGAAGGCCGCTGTTCAGCAATCAGCTCGCGGAGACTCCCCCACACCGGCCCCAGGGTGTATCCGACGTACCACCGATCGTGGGTTCCTTGTTTTCCTGAAAATCGTTGTTTACGAAACGGAGGACAAGTGAGGACTGGTGAGAGGCGATGGGTCAGCGCATGCGCTGGCTGCAGGTACGAGGTGAGAAGCGAGAGTGGAGTACCTTGCCTACGGCGGCCTCGCCTAGCAGCACGAGCTTGACACTGCTGCTCGGCTTCGGCGGTGGGGCTGTGGTGTCGGTCATCTTGCCGGTAGAGCACTGGTTGGTGGTTGGAGTGGCCGTGAGGCTTCTTAATGGAATTGTGAGTCTTGACAGTAGTGGAGTGAGCACTAATTGTTCAGGCAATGTTTGTGGTTGCTGAAAGAAATGAGGAAATGTTCTAGAACGTAGCACCAGATGTTGCAGGTCAGTCGCGCTGCTAATTATTACATGTCACAGTATACAGGAAGGTGACGCTCTTCGCTTGGCATTTATGAAGTAGCGCCTTCCAGAAGCCTCATGGAAAGCGCCTTGCCCTCTGCAGCACGATTCGTCACACCTCACTGTAACAGAACTACGTTCCGGACGATAACTCGTCATCAGCATTGTGACTAACGATTCACTGTCTTACTACGCTTGCCGATTTGTGCCATGTAGGAGTATCCTGGGAATGGTTCCTGTCTTGTCGTTCAATCCAAATTGAGTGGGCACGATGTTGAGACAGGGAGGGTATTGTCAAAAGAATGTTTCTATTCTTGGAAAGTCGCGCGACATCCCTAAATGCTACCAAAATGGGTCCAGCCCAGCTTGCATCCTCGCGCCTGTTCAAGCCACTAAGCTTGCAAAAACTCCCAGCGCTGCAGAAGGGCAAGCCAAGCCCCGCGCGAAACTTGAAAAAAGAACCAGATGCAGGATTAGACCGAGTCGGAAACCGCTGTGAAGCGAGAATGATCTAGTGTGGTATATTTCTCCCTGCCCAGAGGCCCATGTCTATGCGAACTCCAACGACTTTTCCATCCCAATGCAATGAAATCTGTGATCCTGTAAATGCCGAGAAAAATTCCAGAAAGCCGCTCAATGGTGCGGAACGAATGGTGATACAGTTGAGGCAAGGGCCGATGGTGGTGATACAGTCTATAGGACGTCGAGAAACAGAAACGACAGATGGCAGAAACAAGCTGAATGCGGCGATAAATGCGAGTAAGGGGCGGCGATAATAAGTGGAGCGGATGGTTGTGAGCCTGGTGTTACGTATGTCAGTCCGATTCGCCGAGGTCTAATATAGCTGCATCCACTTACTTCGCGCGGAGTCATGTCTCCTCGTCTCCAGACACACTCGACCACAGTATGACTGCCAAGTGCGCATGCTGGGCTTGGGCAGTGGCACGATGGGTTGAGATCGATTTGCCATGTGTTGAGGTGTTCTGGAGCCACGTCGAAGCTCGTCCACGTATTATCGAGGCTTTGGTGGTGGTTTCGGCGGTGGTGGTACGCCAGTGGTATCGTATGCGCCTCGTCCCATGTTGAGTGATGCGGACTCTCTGGTAACCATAGAAGCGTATGAATGGGTCTGGCTTTGGATGAAGTGTTAGCTGCTGATTGTGATAAGGACGAAAAGACGACGAGCTTGGAGCGTTATATAGATATTGAACACGGCGTATACCGTGCTTACCTGACTCACATTTAGATCCAGGGCTGAGTCTTCTGGAACGTTTCTCGTAATATGAGGGCTGAGAGCGATGGTGACAGCAGGCACTCCGGGGTTACGACACGCAGATGCAGGTGAGACTCGATATTAGGATAGTAGGCGGACTTGGATTAAGGCACGCAGGCTGAGGATTGCGGTGGAGTAGTATCCTCACGGGCAAAGTGTGTTTCAGAGCGTTCAGCAGAGCAGATCAGTAATCCTTCCAGAACCCGGCCTGTAGAGGTGAATGGCTAAGCTCTGGATACGAAGAGGTGGATGAGGGATGGCGGAAGGAGCGATGAAGGAGGAATAAATATCTATTGCCAGCAAAGACACTCATTGACGCAAGGAAGGCAGAGGGTGACGGAAGCTGGGGTGGAAGAAATGGGACAGGGCGCGCATTATTATTATGACGGGTCTGAGTATGATAGGTAAAGTAGCGAGACCAAGGGGACAGCAAATTGAATGCAATGGCTCGATTGGCAGCCTGTCCGGGGCCCCTTTGTGACATCCGATGGTCTGTGTCATCTCTCGCGCCGATTTCCAACAGAAACAAGTGACGGGAAAGTTTGATCTGGGGGCAGTGTCTTCTGGTTGCGATGCGCCTGCACTGCTGGAGCGCAGCTTCAACTTTTTTTTCTTGCGAGCAGGGGCTCTAGCAACATCTACACCCAAAAAGGACGGCTAAACCCTGCACTTTCCCATTGCCGCGGGTTCTACGAGACGTTCGGGATGCTCTAAGTGCATCGCCAGAAGCCACTTGCCGGGGTGCATCGTGGCTCTCGCGGTACCTGCAGCGATTTACAGGCACTACTACCCAAGCCGGCTGGTGTGAACCCCAAGCCCAGGTTCACTGTTCCACTTAAGATTATACTCATCATCGTGCGTCAAACACCGCCTGCCGGTGCAGGAATTCAACCTGTTCATTTCCATCTCCCTTTTCTTTCCATGATCGAGATGGATGGTCTCGGCTGTCAGCTGTGTGATATGATCGATCCAGATAAAGTATTGTCACAGCTTCTCAAACTATCTTGATGCTACCTCTGGAGCTCTCGATTATGCGCACAGACGTGACTCATCTTCTCGTTTCCGTCAGATTGCGACTTCAAATGGGCGATGCTACCCACACGTCTTACAACATGACCCCGGGTATCCCAGGTCGTATCGTCAGGAGAATAATCCTCCCGTCCGTACCCTGTTGTTGCCGTTGCAAAGGCTCCTTCTCAGCCTCCGACTTCCTCCCTACGACACCCGTAAAGGAAGTAGCAGAGCGCTCTGAATAGGTACCCATTGCGAGTCGTCAGCATCGGCTGCGAGAAGCCTTCTTCTATCGTGAAAAGTCGCCAAGCTTTGGATAGTTGTAACGAGCGACTAGAAGGACACTAGAACAAGGAGTCCAGCCCCAGCGTCGCTTTTGCGGACAGGCATCCGATTCCGCCATGAGCCACTCTCATTTCCCACGCCTTTTGATGGGTATTGCTGCGGCATCATGACAAACAGAACGAGCAGTTAATGCGCAAAGATTCCAGTGTCGAGCCCCAACTGTGCCGCTGTACCCCATACGATTGCAATTGGTACCTGCGAAGACGTTGACTTGGCCCTCTGCGAGTTTGGACAGGAGGACTAGCGTGCTGCGCTTGTGGAGCGCATATAGTCCCTGCATCACGAAAGTATCAGATGATTTGAATGACGCGGTACTCAAGCAGAAGCGAAGAAGCAGAACCTCGCTACCATACACTCGGAGACGAGGTACGAAGCAGTCGTGTCATTCAATCGCCGCCTGTGCGCCGTTCGGCTCTGTTCCACCCAAATTTTCGGAGCTTTTGTTTCCGGTCTTCCCAGTTCTCACACGAATCAAAGATGGTGTTGGGTGTGAGCTGAAACCAAGGAGTCCGATTGCCTAGCTGAAACACGAAAGCCAAGCCTGGTGCCCGGGAAGTGTCAAGTCCCCGTCGGAGCCTAGGGAGCGTTTCCCGGGCTCGGCAGGACCAGACAGTTGGGACATCAGATCTCAATTTTCACATCCTATGATGGAGCCTGGTATCACACCTTCCGACTCCAAGACATGCAATCCGAAGGGCATCTGGATTTCGTATCATTCCCGAGACACACTGTGATGTTCCTGTCAGTCGGCGTAACGCGATTGCATATCTGCGCGACCGCATGCTGGAATGGAGAAAAGTTCCGCTCCTCCGGTCTGAGCAACGAGGCATTTCGCAGATCCTCAAGCCGCCCAGCCGTTCCACACCACCTTTTCGCCAGCCGTAGAAGACGGTAAATGCAGTGTGGCATCCCATTCCCAATGGAAGGAAAAGCAATCTCCAGAATTATCTGCTGCGCCCCCAGCGATTTGAGATAAGGCGACGATTGGGATAATGGGATTACACAACGTGGCACCCACGTGCTTGGTGTGCATCATCGTCCCGTCTCCTTTCCCACCGACGCCATCAACCTTCTCTTGTGCAGCTGTCAGCCTCCTTCTTCCAATTTTGGCCTCACGCTGACTGTAGACGACATATTACGACCACGATGAGGCTGTAAGCTTCGCCTGCAGTGGCTGGAAGAGGAATCCGAGGCTGGTGCCTGGGCTTATTATACCGCTATTACTAAGGAACGTCGGCCACAGTCTGTCATACTTTAGCGAAGCCGCTCAGCCCACCATGATGAGCTTACTTTACATTCGCAATCATCTCCAATGAAATAATCTACGCTGCAGATAATCGAATTGAACATAAAATCTTCTTACCCGTTGCGGTTGGTTTGAATTACCTTGGACGCCGGGGCTTTTTCGAAAGCCAGCATAAGCCAGGATTCCCGAGTCTGTCATCCGTTACATCCAGTCCTCGCACGTCAGTCGTGCTCTCTAATTACCCCGTAGCAGCTATGTGATAGCAGTGATCGGTAATCGCACGCTGACAGCACGACGGAGAAGGGCACCAATAGATCGCACATGAAGATTTGCAGTGGATGTGTCATGAAATTTCCACATATCAGCAAGTACGAGGAACATCAAAGCCATACGACATGGTAAGGGTATTCCTTTTTCTTCATGGCGAGCAAAGGTTCACAACACTGTCATGCGCTGGGGACTGAGGGCGAATCTGCAAAGTTTACTGGCAACAAATATTACGTGCTTCAGCTCCGTCCTAAGTCACTATGCTAAATCACTCCAAAATTATCGTACTTGCGCGAGATCCTAGATTTCTGCCTGCCGTTCTCGCTCATGCGATTGATACTGCTCTCTCGTGTATCCTTCCAGTCCTCATCATTGTGCTCTCTCGCAAGTATGCTTCATCAGAGCTCGTGCAGCCTTCATAATGCTGTCCTATGTAGGCGCAAGAAATGGTGCATCACCCCTGGGCATACTGTGGAGATACGCATTGACGACTCTTCCATGGGCTATATAATCGACGAAGGCTCGAAGCTTGGAAGGCAATCCGTCAAAGCATCCGACTTACTCGGTATAGCATCGAAGGGGAATGTCCGCAATGAGATTGTATATCTACTGAATGCGACAAAACCATGGAAAGTGCACCATGCCACCACATGGGATACCAAGCGGCTGGCATTTTTCCGAGGAGTCCGCTGCTTGATCGAGCTTTGTTCGTGGAACTCCAGTACCATCCATGACACGGCAAGAAGGGTTCTGTGGTCGACGCAAGGCTCATGTCTGGAAATCTGAGCGACTGATACACTCAGACCTCTTACTCTGTACCCACTACACGGACTCGGAAATCTTCTATCTGTATCCGGGAGGCGTTAGCTACGGTAGCGGATATACATCTTTCTCACTTGGTTTCAGTTGTTGCTGTCTCGCTCAACGCATTGTAATATGTTCCCCCAGCAAGAGGTCTGGCGGTTATACTTTCCCTTACTTCCGCACACTTCCTCCATCGCGAGGCAATACTTGCAGCTTGAGAGCTCCTTCGCTTTGCATCCTTTGTCCAGAGCAGCAGCAGATCATTGGATAGTCTCTCTTCTTTCCTTCTCCGTTCCTTTAGCCTCCGAGTTTCCCGATTTTTGTACGCTGCATGCCTTGCGTGCCCGTGCACCTCCTCCATTCAGAGATAGCAATGTCCGGCCCGGCGCCACAGCCCAAAAGCCGCAACGTGACGTAAGGTCAGCATCCCATCTCATAGCCGCCCAAGCCAGATCTTCCCAAGAATGCAGCGCCCGCATCTCGATTTACTAGACACCAAGATCTCGGCAGAGGCGGGATCGTTCTTGTTTCTCCCTGGCCTGTACCTTACTTTAGTTTCTATTGCTACTAACGTCAAGATAGTAAGGGTGTCCACTGCCGACGCTACATATATCGCATACATTCAGAGAACCTGGACGTGGAGACCTGGACTCTTCTTCTCGACAAAGGACGCACCCTCGAGAGTTCCAACTCGTAGCCATACTCCTGTCGCACATCTGTCAGTTGGCACTTTTTTCGTAATCGCGACATCGCACTCCTATACACCGCGTAGTTGCGAGAGCGTGCCGTTGCATTCCCACAGCGTTGATGCTCGATCCCATCGTTCACCAATTCCTATCCCGTGTGACAATAGCGAGACATGTATTAACTTCATCGCAGAGTCTCGGAAGCCCTCTGCCGGAATGATGACGTGGAAAGGAGATATCAAAGCAAGTCGAAGACAGACACTCTGGTAGTAGAGATCGACAGAATCCCATGCGGTGGCAAGAATAGGTGGGCCATCTCTTGGCATGCTGTAGACGAAACGCTCGCATTCACGACTTGGCTATGGGCTGGATGACCAATGGAAGCTCGTAGCTCTGAAGATAGATTGTTGAAGTATTGGATGAAGCACCCAATAGGAGGGTCCGGGGAGATGTATATTATCTGCTGAATGTACACGAATCCGTAAGGAGTGCCCCCATGCCACAGTACGGCTTAAAGTGGTGAGTTCAATGCCGACGCACGATGCGATGCAGCTCGTCTTTTGTCGTTGGGTTGGGGGAAATCGAGGGCCGAGGCTTCATTTAAAAATCCATTTCCGACGATATTGAGGGAGGGAGACAAAGGGGGAGAGGGATAATACTGGGTTTCTGCTACAGACCAAGATTTTAATGACAGTAGTCCGTAGCTTGCACCACATACAGGCGATCCTCATTGCCAGCCTTCTCGTTTCTTCTTAGTACGCCTAGTAAACAGAGATCTCACTACCCAAATACACTCTGTTCCTGTGAACTGTCAAGGTCCAGTGAAAGCAGACTCTATATGTTTCTTGCTTTTATTTAAGGCAGCCTCTCCTGAGCCTCTTGCCATGTGTACTCCGCGTCCGCATCGTCGGATTTGTCGACTTGGGGATCGTGGAGGTGAATCGTCAGAAACTAGTAAAAACTAAGTCCGTGTTGTACTTACTTTTCTTTAAGGCATTCTCTCTTGAGCGTCTTCCCATGTGTCCCCCGCGTCCGTGTGGTCAGATTCGTCAACGTGGGGATCGTGGATGTCGCAGTTTTCCTTGGTATGCCCTGCTCTGCGGTTCCTATTCACCAAAGCCTCGAAAGCGTTATACCAAGCGTCCGGGTCCTCATCAGGCTGCGCTACTACTTCGTCTGACCATGATTGGTTATGATCCCATCGTAATGGAACATATTGAAGCAAGGAGTCTATATCGACGGCGCTAAGACTCTTGCGTAGGCTTTTCGACTGTGTGAGTAGCATTCCCACGGACACGATATCGGCCCAATGAGCTGCGGAATTCAATATGCTGAATTTACCTCGATCTGCCGTCCAATCGAGGATTGAAGGCTGAAAAGTTATTGCCAATAGTCTGTACCTGATGTATCTCAGTGCCAGCTTGAACGCGTGGTAGTCTCGCAAAGCCGATTTGAGCTCGATGTTGTGATCAAGCAGTAATTGGAGCGCCTTAGGGGCGTTATTCCATATGGCGAGGTCTAAAGCTGATAGAGCATTACTATCAAGCCCTGGCACATCGGCTCCACTTGCGAGAAGAAACTTTATGGTTTCTGCGCCACCCGCAATCAGTAACCGGTCGCTTCCTGCTATTGCAGCATGACATAGAGCGGTGAAACCTCTTTTGTCTTGTGCTTCAATGTCGGCTTTGGCGAGCAACAGGGTTTGGACGCAGCGAGCCTCGCCTGCTGACGCACCCCAATGCAGCGGAGTCTTGCCACAAAGGTCGGCGATGTTCGGATCGGCACCGCACATCAGAAGCCGTGAAAGAGCGTAGCCATCGCCTCTCTCTGCCGCCCAAGATAGGGCTGTTCTTCCAGAAGCGTCCACCGCGTCAATCGCGGATCTGCCCGTCAGGTCTAGAGCTGCGTCGAAAGTGCGACCGGAAAGGCCTATCAAAGCCTTGTGCAAGTCCGGCAGGTCCAACTCATCTGAATGCGAAGGGCTGAAAAGGGTTTGTAGCTTTTTTTGGACTTCTCCAGTCACGCCCTTACCGAGTATGGACGTCCAGGCAATGCTATAGGGCGACCTTCCAACTATTTCAGAGAGCTATCTTCCCAAAATGAACGAGGAAACGTTACCTTCCGGACGCATCGACGTAGAAGATGTCCGTGCCTAATTCGACTAGCAGCTCAGCTAATGTCCAATTGTGGCATAGCAACGCGCACTGTATCGAATAAAGTAATCAGCCTAATTATCGATCTCTTCAACGTCATGGTCTTCCCTACATGAAGGATCGTCAGGCCGCTCGCTGTGGTATCGAGTACTGAGGCTTTTCCATGATCAAGTAGGGCTTTGACCGTGGTCGTGCCATTACATAGTAACGGCCCACTGCCAGAGGTTCTGAAGATGGCGGATTCGGGAGCTCGAATTCTCATAAGCCGAATCAGCAATTCTGGACCCTTTGCTGTGCTTGTTGTAATAGACGCAGTGAAGACGCGGTCCAGAAACCAAAAAGGAAATGCATAAGTATACGCAACTCGTGCCATGCGGGCTTGACAGGCTTTTAATCTGCAAGTCCGCAACAAATTTGGCGATACGAAAAGCGAGCCAAAGAAAGGCCTCAACCAGGCTGAACTTCGAAAAAGTCTTTGCTCGTGGCATACACATTGACATCTCAACCCACATGAGCGAGCAACTACTTCGAAAATAGCTTTTCGTGGTTGGATTGCTGAAGGCTTGATTCCGTTCATGCTGACGGTCGCGTGTTCGAATGAGTTCTTCGTCGTTGGAGTTTGGCTTGGCTTGCTGTTCGTTATCGAACGTATATACCCATCCCTTTGCTCCCTTAGACCCGGAGAGATCCATCGGGCTCTGCGGTGTGCGCTTGTTGCGTTCAGCCACTGATCTTGTAGAACCTGCATGTGCTGCATAAGGGTTTTGCTTGTGTCGTTATGTTGAGAATTAAGGTTCTCGATAGAGACGGACACTTGATGCAATTTCCGGCTGAAGCCAACACCTAGAGAGCTATCATAGTCAATGCATAGCTGTAGAATCTTGAGCTTGTAGCGAGAAACTTACGCAGCCATTATAGCAGAAGCTGCCGAGACTTCCAGTCTGTCGCGTCGGATCCTGTCTTTGTGGGTCTCCAAATCCTTCAAAGCCCGGAGCCATCGCGACTTGTCGACACGGGGTTTCTTATATCTAGAATCAATTACGGTGAGATCATAAGCAATGAGCTTCTCCAAAGCTAGTACAGTCTCTCTGGACCGTTGCAAAGCCTTCGTCAAAGCAAGTGGGACAGGTGCGCCCTGACCGTCCAAATGTTGTTGTAGAAGATCTTGCACATCGTGTAATACATATTGGAGGTCAGAGATTTCATTGTTTAGGATAAGTAATTCATCTGGAGCAGACTCGAGGGCAATAAGACTTTTGACTCGTTTACCAAGAACGCCACCGGCTCCTAGGATGGCAACGATGCCCGCTGTGATGGAGAGAGGGTCCATACTGAAGAGCTGGGTATCGGTCTGTATCAGAAAGACTTTGCCAGGTCGGTAGTGCGGTCTCCAGAGAGGCTGCAAGGCTATCAAGAAAGCCAGGCTGCAAAAACACACCGGCAACAACAAATACGGAAAAAGCCTCAACGATCGACCGACATAGAAGATATACAGCTTTAAAATATCGAAACGAAGCCTTGCCTCATTATCATGCAGTTCTCACAAAAGTCTAAGGCGGTACCTATCTATATATACCCACTAGTGATGCATCGATAGCAACCGCCAATGAGGATTGTGGGTTGACGAGCTGCAGCCTGATCGCGGTGGAGAGCAGGGGTGTCAGGGCTCATATCGCAGATTCCGATATTCCAATGCGATTAAAACATATGATATTGGAAAGAATTTGATACCATAGACTCTGCCACTTAGCCAAGTCGGCGAATTCAGACGGCGCTGATTGTCTGTTGAAAAATGCGCAAACGCTTGATGCACGCAGCAATGCAAGAGGAGCCACAGAAGTATCAGAGATGTCCCTGAGTTGCTCTTCGTTCTGCACAAAGTGCTGATTACATGAGGCTCAAGTCAGCAGCTCATTGTTTCCTAATTTGGGAAAGACGTTCACTTCACTGGCGAACTGCGAGATTCAAGATTGAGGCGGAGTCTAGGTACCTAACATTTGACAATTATCTTACTTTATCCTCACTACTAACCCTAAAACCCAAAAGAGCCCACTGTTAAGTCCCGTTCGGCCCACCGTCGGGTCCGCATCGCACACTTCGTTGCGACTTAGGCTGCGGCGTTGTTCATGGTCGTGGGCCAACGAACACAGCCATCGGGCTCAATGGGGTCCGATACAGAAGCTGTTTGCTCTTTAGCCTGTGCAGCTGTCATATATCTTGAGCTTTCCTACTTTGCGTCCAAGTCTTCATTCAGCGTTGCCTTGTCTCTCCTTTCTTTCCCACGTGAGAGTGTTCCCATACGTGGGTCTCCAATGTCCCCTATATCTTGATTAGATTTCCTCTGGCTATGCCTCCACCTCCCAAGGTCGCTATCATCGGCGCTGGCCCTGCCGGAATGACCCTGGCACACCTACTCATTAAAGCTTCGAGTCAAGTGACCATCTTCGAAGGCGAAGCCTCTCCCTATGTTCGCGGTCAGGGGGGCACCTTGGATCTCCATGATGATACCGGCCTCAAAGCATTGAAGGAAATAGGTCTATGGGAGGAGTTTCAGGAATACGCCCGCTACGATGGAGAAGCAATGATCATTGGGGACAAGAACCTGAAGAAGTACATCTACATGGGTGGAGCCACAAAGGAGACAAGCCGCGGACGACCCGAAATTGATCGTGAGAAACTACGGAAAATACTGTATGAAGCATTACCAGATGGCGTTGTCAGATGGGGTTCTCGATTACGAAGCGTAGATGAGGACCGAACGCTGCGATTCGATCATGGGGTGGAGACAGGATTTGATCTTATTGTTGGCGCAGACGGTGCTTGGAGCAAAGTGCGGCCACTGCTATCCAAAGTCGAGCCTTATTACTCCGGAATTGGTGGCATCCAATCCATTGTCAATGACGCTGAGAATCAGCATCCTGAGCTCTACAGATTGGTCAACAGGGGTTCGGTCTTCTGTTACTCGGACGGCAAAAGTCTTAACGCACAGCAACTGGGTGATGGCACCATCACTGTGGGCTCATGGACTCGCAGGGCGGAAGACTGGCAAAGAACCTGCGGATACGACGTGCACGATGGAAAACAAGTTAAGAAGGCTCTTCTAAAAGAATTTAAAGATTGGAACCCTCAGCTCCTACAATTCATCGAGCTCGCAGACGAGCAACATTTTATCTCTCGATCGTTATACATGCTGCCATCAGGGCATCGTTGGGACCATCGCCCAGGCTTCACATTAATTGGGGACTCTGCGCATCTGATGTCGCCTTTCGCAGGCGAGGGTGTAAACCTCGCCATGGCGGATGCCTTGAAGCTCGCACAGGTGCTGACTGCTAGCAAAAAGTTTGAAAAGGATGATGCCATGGATAAGGCCGTCAAAAGCTTCGAGGAAGAGATGTTTTCGAGAGCAGGTATCATTGCTGAAGTTTCGAAAGAGAATATGGAGGACATGCTGTTTACCTCTGGCGCAAACCCATCGACAGTGACTCGTTTCGTCAGGAGAATTCTTATTGGCCATATTCCATGGCTTAAGTGGTTGGTTCCATTGTGGTTAGTGAAGCTTGCTCTGCGGTTGTTCTTCAGGTGGTAGGGTTCAGTGTGGAAGTATATGACCGATGTACTAGATGTAGTAAAAATGTAGTAGATATCGAAATCGACCAGATACCTCAATATCCAGAATTAGTGTCGCCCCTAGAATTTTGGAAAATTACTTTTCGTTTTCGATCGCCGGTTGCGAATACCACTATTTTCTCGACAACAACGCTGTCGTTTTGCGTAAATTTAATCACATATATGTAACTAATATATAGAATTCGTTCTATGAAGTTTTTAAGCACTCAACTATCTTACGAGGTAAGTTGTATGCGTAAATGTGATTTTGAAGATATTTGCTAGCAAAGCCCCATCAAGCCCCACCAAGCCTCGCCAAATGCGCCCATCAAAACTTCTTTACGACAATGATGACATATAACGGTGTTCGTAATGTTCAAAATTGATACAAATCGATAGATCAACTATGGGTATTACTCTATCAGACTTTTGAGTAGTTTTCACGCGAAAATGTTGAAGAATTGGTGGTACTTGCAACCGGCGGTCGAAAACGAAAAGTGATTTTCCAAAATTCTAGGGGCGACACTAATTCTGGATATTGAGGTATACTTATACTCTTTCAAATCGAATGACCTTGTCTCAACGTTCAGTAAATCGTGCAACAACGGCTTAATCACTGCCAAGTCCTCCATGCTTACGGTAGTATTCAATCCTCGCAAAATGCACTATAAGTAAGGTACTTTAGTCTTGTCCCTCACCCGAACCTCCTCTCAAAGCCCTAAGCTTCCTGAAGCGGTAACGGCTTGGTACCTTATGCGACCCAAAGGGCGTTGGACAACCCCAGGAATCCTTCTCAAGCCCACTCAAATTACTTTACAGACAACGATCCACGCTTTGATTTCAATACATCTCCCCCATCCCAAGCATTGTCATTTCCTCAACCTCCCCTCCCACCAAACCAGCAACCTCACCACTCCCCATTCCTCCCCACCTCGGCCTCTCTCCACCACCCCCACAACATGACAACCATCAATTGGCGTACCATCAACATCGATCTCCTCGATCCCGACTCCCCCTCAAACTTCCCCGTCTCCTCCCTCCTCCCCGCCTCCATCCCCTCCGTCTCAGCCTCCGAAGTACAGACTCTAGCGTCGCAAATACGGCAGCTTTTACGGGGCGGGGATACCGAAGGCGCTTTGAGGGGGGCGTTGGAGAATGTGCCTTATGGCGGGGATGGTGGTGCTAAGGTATGTTGACGGTTGGGGTGCGGTGGTTGTGCGGTGAGGGGTTTGGGAGGGGGTGGGGAGTGATGATGGGGGACGGTTGGGAAGAGAAGGAGGAGGAGGGGGGAAATAAGCTTGGACGATACTGATGGTTCTTAGGAAGTCCATCTAGCCACCGTGGTGGAGATCCTACAATCGATCAAGCAGGCCGACATGTCGCCTATGCTGAGCCGGATCTACAGCTCAGAAGGCGGGACAGAGCTGTTGGATGTGCTGATGAAGTATCTGTACGCGTCTTCTCCCCTCTACGGACTCCCCCTTCCCCAATCCCCCCCATCCTATGCTTTGGGTGTTTTACCAAAAAGATGCTGACCGACCAACCAGCTACAAAGGCATGTCCCACACCTCCCAACCCACCTCCGCCTCCACACGAGCAATCACTCCGCAACCGACGGGGTTCTCGCAGATAGGCTCGAGGGGAGGGGGCGAGGGAGGGGGGCAGGCGATGAGTGTGCTGCTGAGTTGGCATGAGAAGGTGGTGGAGATTGCGGGCGCGGGGTGTATTGTGAGGGTCATGACGGATCGGAGGACGGTGTGATTAGTTAGGAGAGAGGGTCTAGAAGAGAGTTTCAAGATGGGGGAGGAGTCGGGGTGGGTAGGCTTTTATGAGGTAGCGGATGGCTGAAAGCGGGCTGGATTGCTCGGATTGTGGCTGAGAGAGAACGTTATGAGGTAAGGTTCTTCGCGACGGATACGTGTGTCGGTTCTCTGGGCTTCAGCGCTCCCTTGAAGTGCTGGAAAAGGGATATCAGCTCACTCAGGGAAGAGACGGAGCTTGTATAAAACCAGCGAACAATGCTGATGTTGAAGGATGATGATAAAAACACTCCATAAAGATTTGTCCGTCTCCAGCAGCTCCGATCTCAGTATGCCTCCAAATCAGAAGCTGGTCATGGAAACGTGTTTGGAGCATATCGATGCATATCAGGCGGTCCGTCATTGGTTATCCTCAAAATCTGTCTGACAGGAATCTCTGCACTATCAAGTAGCCATGATAGAGTTTTGAACTTTTCAAATACTGCTCAAGAGGTTACAGTAAATAAAAACAGTGCCTGACTTCCGTTATACAAAGCATGCTTCCATACGCCAACGAAAGCCAACGTGTTCCCACACATCAATGCAATCCCTAGGAACTAATCATCAACGACGCCGTCTATACAATATACATAGCTTCAAGTAGATAGATGATCCCGAATACCAAGAATGCGAAACCGCCGCCCAGGGTCACTATTGGATGCTTAGCGAAGAACATAGAGCGTCATTCCAACTATTGCGGGGATACGTACCAACTCTCAGACTGACTCTGCCAGCAATAGCTCTTCCTCCAATAACGGCTACAGCTGTACAGGCAGCGTGTCCCGTGACGGCACCGCCCGTAACCCACCAGTAGTCCGACCCGGCCGCCATTGCAATTGTAGCTATCTGGCTTCGATCACCCCATTCACCGAGAAAAGTCATAATAAAAGTTTGTACCCACGCAGGGCTCAGTAACAAAGAGAAGAGGTTGCTCAGACCGGACAGAGCGTTGGTGATACCGGCTCCCCTGCTCGGCGACGGACTGCGGCTGCCTGGTGATGAAGGTGGCGAATCTGGAGGTGCAGGCAGGCGGGTGTTGGAGCGGGTCTTGCGAGAACTTCGCCCGGCTTCGAGGGCGTACGGGGTTAGCGAAGAGCGACGACGCCCGGCCTGCCTTGCAAGCTCTTCTTTCTCTTCGAGTTCCATTTCAACCTCTTTCATCTCTTCACTGACGCCCTGTTCGCGGGGGATGGAATAGCCTTCCTTGAGCATCTTGGCACCAAAGACGAGAAACAATACCGCAGCAAGGAGATTCGTGAAGCGTTTCGGAATTAGTGTAGGGACTGCATGGCCTAGGACAGCGGAAAGAATGGTCATGGCGATGAGGGCGCTGAAGGCGGCGGTGAAGACTAATATACGTGGGTGTTTCATGGCCATGAGGGCGGCGATGAGGAAAGTTTTATCGCCGATTTCGGAGAATATTATCATCGTTAAGGATAGCAGGAAGGAATGAAGGGGCTGGATGAGGGACTCCGGGGTGGAGGCGAGGAGTGGAATCGAAGGGGTGTAGGGAGCAAAGATGGCGAGGGGATCCGATTTAGGGGCGCTTGGGGGAGCTGGGTGTGGTATGGAGTGCGGTTTAGATGGTAGGTCTTCGGGTTTCTAAGACGCAGTGTTAGTCGAAGGTCGTGAGAGACTTTGAACAGTGGGTATACCTTAAGACCACCGAGCTCTTTCTGTTTGTCCTTCCATTTGTCTTTTGCCTTGTCGCCGTCTTCCGGTGCACCGTCGCCGCTCTTCTTACCGGATTCTTTGCCGCCAACTTTCTCCTGTTCACTGTGTGGGAGTGGTGGTGCCTCCTTTGGTGGATCTGGTTTCTTGCCTTCCTCTGCTCCGATGGCTGCTAGGGATCCCTCTTTATCCCTACTCTTCTCTGAGACGCCGCCCTCAGTTCCTGTCGTGCCCTCTTTCGGCCCAGTTCGATAAGGGTCATCCATCACTCCATCATTCGTCTCAGGCGCATCTTCTGGTACCTTTCCTTTCACAGGTGGCTTGTCACTAGTAGCGGATTTCTCCCCATCGCCGGCGCTCCCTTTAGCCTTCTTCCTGCCCCGTTCTGCGCTCGTCTCAACGAAAGGTCCAGTATGAGGGCGGCCATCTTTGCCGTCTATAGGAGCGTCTTTGGCTTGGAGACTGGCCGGGTACTTTGCTGTGGGGTCCGTACCCGCCGGATCATCGCGGCTCGGGGCCTTACCTTCGGCCAAGTCAGCGGCGCCATGGCCGTAGTCGTGGCTTATAGGTAGACCTGTAGGTTTGAGGGTGTATGCGAGGTGGAGAAACGATATGAACAGTAATGCTAATGGCCATCTTCGTTGTCGCAGTCTCATAGCTAAATGATATTTGCTTTTGCCTCCAAAGGAGATGTCGACGTTGCTGGAAGCCCACCCTCCCTTCAGCCTTGCAGGCTTCAAATCAACCAGAACCTTCCTATAGCATGTGAGCCAGCGCTGTATTGTCACGATAAGGCGACTGAAGGTTCGGAGACTTCAAACAGAGTATCTGGAGGCTCTCAGTAAAGTAGGGAGGGAATGGTCATGGCTTGGCAATCACATTGAAGGAAACTCGGCCAATGAGGCCCGTGCACGCTATCCTGGTGCTTAGGTAATGGACTGATCCAAAACAAATCCGTCATCACAACCCTTAACCTCCAACAACCCCAGCCCCCATCGACCTTCGCATCTGACGTAGCTGATATACGATGTTAATTATGTAAAAGACTGTCATTCGTTCAAATTGCTCCAAAAGACAGAGAATTTGATTCTCAGGAGGACTCCATACCGAATCCTCAATGGCGGAGCGTACCTCCACTCGCAACAGACGCAACACTCCCCAGTCACCTCCGGGGTCACCCCACACTGGCGGCGTACATCAACAATCCCCGGCGCGTCGCACAACTCGCGCCACAAGAAGCCAGAGTCGTGAAGTCAGTGACAGCGATGCTGGAAATGCTAGCTTAAGAGCTGGACGACGAAGCGCAAGGCAAGCTAATGTTCAAGGTCCCCAGGCTGTGAGTCTCGAGGGCACTGCTCAAGGACGAAAAGGCAAAGTCAACGCTCATAATGCGGCGCAAGGTAAGCTTTGATCGCTATAGTTCACTGTGCCACGCGCTCACGTTTGAAGTTGATCCAGAGCTTTCCATGGTCGCCGAAGAATCCCACATTGGGTATCCCATTCTTGCACAGAATGCTGGGGCTCAGCTGGAATCGGCCGCCAATGCGATCCAAGGAGTCAATCAGTCCATTAAATCACCGGGGAACATATCGGGCTTCTCCGGCACTACGGCAGGAACAACCAATGCAGTCCAAGAACTTCGAAACTCAAATGCTCAGGACATGCTGGATGCCCTACCAGATCTCTCCGATGCGGCCGATAAGTTGTTGCATTGGCTTTTGCCACAAGACATGTCGGAGGATACGATTGCCACTACGCGGGCAGATTTGCAATATCCGGGTTCAAGGATAAGCAAGAACGTGAAGCGATTGAGCGACGTCTTCCAGGCGCAGAAGGGGATATACGGCGACTTCGAAAGCTATATCAACATACCGGCTGTTCTAAAGACTTTACTTGGATCAGACAGCGTCACAAATCTGGATGCCGCGTGGCGGCCGGAACCTTTGTTGCACAAGGCTAATATTGCGACGCTTGTCGGGATTATTATACGACCCTGGGGAGAGAAGTTTAACAACGAGCACTTCGACTTTCTCGAAACTATATTTCCGGTCCCTTTCCTAAGCCGCTCGTCAAGCATTGAAGATCTGAGCGTTGCGGTAGAGATACGCACCCAGCACTTCATAATGCTCTCTTCTCGCTACACAGATGTGCCTAATTTCGATCCGGATATGTTCCTCTCCCAAGTGTTCTTCAACGATCCGCCAATGTTGAAAGGATGGGAGGTCTCTGGACTACGATCGGAGGATCTAACGAGAGAGCACCAAGCTTTGATCCGCCGTCGCCTTCAAGAAATACGACGAAACTTTTCAAACGGCAGAGCCGTGGATTTACCGTCTCTTAAAATAGCCTTTCCATGGAATGTATTCGTAACCAAAGTCGTCGCTTGGTCTAAAGCACGCCTAGATCAGATTCAGAATGAAGTAGAGGCTCATGGTGGCGCTGTTGGTATTGTTCAGGCTCTCAGCAACGAAACACAAACCTCGGTCTCTGCAGGAAGAGCCGATGCAAGTGAAGATGGGACGAGTCCTCTAGTTGACTTGGGATTGAGGAGTTACCCGTCGCCTTCTCAGTTTTCCCATACCACATCGGATCAAAGTGAAATGCATCGATTGGCAGCAATGGGAATTGCAGGCATGCGCTCAGAGAAAGTTAAGTGAGTCGTTCCCCTGCGATCTTCTTAGGTAGGGTGTTCTCACTGACTGATCCATAGATTTGATTCGCCGAGAGCTATGCTTGTCGGCATCAAAGCCTTGAGAGAGCTGGAAGAACGACGCGCGATTCAAGACAATCCGATGGCGCAATCTGTAGCGCCAGTTGCGGTAATGTCCACAAATCTCAACAACCACAGTGCAGCCATGCAAGCCAATGTAATGGCCAATGCCACCGAGGGATATATGAGTGGTGGATTGGGTGCTGATGATTGGCAACCCCCACAGATCGATGATGATCCAATGTCGATGGATGACAATACTCGGGCGTTAGCAGCTGCAATTGTCCAGCATGGTCAACAACGGGAACGTGCACAGAACAAAGAAAACATTGCGGATATTGCAAACCCCCAGTACGAATTGACGGCTCAGGGAATCCTACAGCGCCAAGCTTTAGGCCCTAGACAGTACATTGACCCACAGCCAGGCGCTCAGCGTGTTGAATGGTCGGATGCAGGCTTTTCGCAGAATTTGGCATCGAGCAGTAGGGGAATGAAGCGCAACTACGCCGCAGCTACCGTCGAAGATGATGTAGAACCAGACCCAAGCCAGGACGAAGGCTTTCAACGAGACGATCGAAACCTGGACATTGCTGGGAAGCGTAGATCTAAGCCTCAAGCTGCTGCGAGTGGGCCATTACAGCAGCAACGACCGGCTAAGAGGGCACGCATGACGGAAGGAGAGGATGAGGATGGGAACCACGATCTCGAGGCTGCAGCCAATGACTACAATAATGCTGGTGATCCACCAGACTCTACGCTAGGGGCTTACCAGAGCAGCAAAACCCGTGCTCTTGCGATGACGGCCTCTCAACCGAAGAAGGTACAAGTCCGCAAAGCTTGGACGGATGATGAGACCGGAACCCTTCTCGACCTGATCGAGGAGCATGGCACGAGTTGGAGACTGCTTAAAGAGATCGATGACAACGGCCACAGCATCCTTCGAGGCAGAGATCAGGTCGCGTTAAAGGACAAAGCTCGAAATATGAAGCTTGACTTCCTCAAGTAAGGCCTACAGCCGTCGGTATTGGAGTATCGTGCTGACAGGCTTAATAGAGCACAAGCCGATCTCCCGTCTAACTTCGAGTTCGTGCCTCTGAACAAGATTCAAATCCAGAAATTACATGATCTAGGAATAGATTATAACCAAGACAGGGGAAGGCGGTCGACAGCGGCTTAAAAGGCCGTCAGTATTGGTATGATTTGTCAGGAGCTTGGCTTGGAGTCCTCCTATTTGCGTCAGGGCCATGGGTATACGGTTCGTCACTTCATTAGGATACCCAGGCTCTATGCGCTTTTGCGCATTTATGTTTCCCTCTTCAGCATTTTGTCTTGACTGTTGAGCAGCTGCTACTCGGTCACTTCATACATCCCTACAAGTGATAGCTTGACAATCTAGAGCCTGTTTTCTATACACTGCGTTCTTCTAGCAGTCTACTTTGTGTATCGTTATCAGTCGTAGCTACTGAACATGGCCGAAGTGAGCTCAACTTCGTGAGCATTCATTCACTCTGGTCATGTGCAGATAAAGACTTCTAGCACCAACCTCACTTCGAATCTCGCACAATCAACCTACATCATTTTCATCTGTCCTACTTCGTGCCACGACTATATCCCTTGAACCCCTCGTATTCTGTCTACTATTGTATATCCCAAGGATGGCCTTCTTGGCCGTCCAATTCGTTAACGCTTGATCAATCGTTTGAGATCGAGTAAGTATGGTCGTCTCACCTTCCACGATCACCGCGAGGAGCTACAGACAATACGAAGCGAGCCCCTCCGTTCGCTGGCTCTATTCGTCTGGACACATGGATCACTCATGGTGCACTACGTTCTTCGAAACGCTTGATGGAACCGCCTATAATGAAGTCAAGCAGCTATGCTTCTCCTTGGGATTCAAGGACCTATCCGCCGGCCTTCCTTCGAGAGGCGAACCAAACGTTCTCCTGAACGATTTGAGAGGCTTCGTCAACTCACATCTCGATGACACCTCTTCACTTCGTCCATCCTCCATGGCTTGGGTTTTCCTAGAAGAATATGGGGCTGGCGAGGATCTGTGGGCGAAGCATTTCAAGAAACTCTTACGCTTTGCTCGAGATGCCGAGAGGTAAGTCTGAGAACCTGACGCTTCTAGATGTACAAGCTGTTGACCTTTCTAGGATCGCAGAGTTAGTGGAGCAGCTGATTTTGATATTGCTGCGAAAGAATGCCGACCACCTATCGCCTGCTCAGGGTTTGGAACCAGCCAAGGACGATTTCAATCAACAAGGTCTGGCTAGAGAGCCGTTGTCCAGCGGTCGGGCTCATGAAGAGGTGGAAAGCAAAGAGATACACACTATCGAAGCTGAACAACACGGTGACCTTCTTGTCGTGTGAGTAAAGCACACCAGACCTTTTTTCTTCCAGAAAAGCTTGATAGATTCTAATTTGGCGACCAAGGTCTGATACAGCAACGTCGCAAGGACCCTCACAACGTATCGTATCTGATAACAAGTCAGGATCTCCAGTCACCGCGCCATCTATCAGCCACCCTGTGAAAACCATCAAGTTAGAAGATACTGGGGACACGAGACAGTGGTTGATCGAACCAGCGGACAGAAGCCGGATCAGTTATAGGTCTACCAGCGTCAATCAGCCGTCGAATCCATTCAAATCTGCCGACGCCTTACATACCATCGCACAAAGCGATATCTTAGAGCCGGCGGCTGAGCTGGACGAGTACATCCCTGAACACGAGATATCAAGTGATAATTTCGATGACTCGGGGAGCAGTAAGTGTCGTACACCAACGCCGCCTTTGTCTAGCTTGGATACGATAAAAAGAGTCCACTGGCCCCAGCAGCACCCTGGCACACCACCACCGACACCAGCAAGGAACAAGCTCACCACGCCGTCCATCTCGCCTCGCTCGTCGCTGTCTGATTCAAAGCTGCCAGCGCTATTCCCCAATCTGAAGTCATCCAATTCCTCGATTCGTACCACCTCGGGACGCGGGAAACGTCACCTTTCAGACACAGGCGCATCTTCTCCTCCGAGCTCCAAAAGACAAAACATCGCCTCAACAGATGATGATTTCTGGCGAGAGAAGACGCCCCCGCGGCGTATCAGAATAGACCTGAAGGTTACACCTCTGACACCACCCTCTCCTGAAAAACAGCCAACGGTATTGAAGCCAACGAGGGGATTCGAAGCGCGCCCGGTCATTCTCCATTTTTCCCTGGGTGACGCTGCTCTTGGTGTCATCTCCAAAGGCTCTGAGCAGTGCTCGACCTTTGAGGCATTCAACGAGGAAGCGGCGCTTGCCGCTGGATATCTAAGTCGGGCACGTTTCGAGGTCGAGCCGGATCTCCTTGTAGCAGACATCGATGGCGGAGAACGCGGCCTCGCTGTTGGCTGGAAGCACAAGCACAGCTACGACAAACTTTGCGATGCGATCGGACAAGCTACCCGCAACGGACAAGGGCCAATAAATGTCAGGATCTACTGCTTGAGGAAAGGTAAAGACGACTTGCAGATGCCACCGTTCTTTGCGTAGCGCATTGTCGACCTATGCGGTGTTGGCGTTGGGAAACCCGATAGGGCATGTGAGACCGTGCAGAAGTACGGAATGTGTACCGGGAGCTTCAAAAAACGTACTTCAAGCGCGATGCATCCGCCAGCTGTGAATCTGAGCTTCAATATTTCAAGTGATGAATCGAAAAGCCGTCTGTTTCCCGTACACCTGTACAACCGCTTGTAGCCCCTGAAAATCACTCACATATGAATTAGCCTGCAGCCTCGACGCCCAGCATCGCCTTTAAACTACTATCGACACCCTTCAGCCATCGTCCCCTCATCTCCAGCTCGTCGCCTCCATCCGCCCCTCCATCCTTTCTACTCATCGCTTCCCTAGCTCCTTGTACAGCTGTAGCCTTTTGACCCTCTAATACCCTCAATTCACTCTCCACCTTCTCAAGCTCCCTTGTTTTCGAAGGCAACGCTTGCTGCAAAGACTTGATCTGCCGGTCCAGATCGGCCATCTCGCTTTGACGTTCAGATATCAATGATAAAGTGGCATCGAGCGGTAAGGCTTGAGACCAAGGTGCTGAGGTAGAGGAAGTCGACTGCTGCAGTGTGCTACGCAGATTGCTGATGGTTTCATTGAGGGCGGCGATTTGGGGTGGTAGAGAAGAGAGAAGGGTTGTTTGCAGCTGGACTGTCTCGTATCCTGCAGATTCACCCTCAGCATCCCGTCCAGCCGGCCTTCACGACCCTGCATTGCGATCGAGCATACGCTGGCTTAGCTCCCTTCCCCTCTCCTCCAAGTGTTTGACCATTTGCGCGACATATTCCTTCTGCGCTTTCAACACCGTCTTGACTTCCGCAAGCTGTAACTCTAGCTCGATGTTCTCTTGATGGTCGACGATGAGCGGTGGGTCGCCGACAATGGCGCGTAGGAACTTCTCTTTCGTGACTTGTTCGAGGTAAGAGAAGCGCAATTTCGAGAAAAGCTCCTAGAAGCAAAAATCAGCGTTTGGACATTCAGATTGAATATCGAGGGTTTCTACCTTGTAGTGCGTTAGATCGGCTTCGAGCGAGGCAGGCGTGGGGTTGTCAAGTGCGGAAGTCGAGACATCTGAAGTGCGAGTTAAGGGTTGGGTGACAGAGAGGGGCTCGCTGAGGCGGATGATCAATAGAGGCTGCTCTTGAAGTTCAGCTAGGGTTTGCAAAGTACTCGAGGGGTCGTTCGCCATGTTGTTCCACTTTGAAGAAGACGCGATCAGTGTTTATTTGAAGTATTTACGGACTTTACGGGGGTAAGGGCTACGCTAAGATCTCTGGGGCAAGTCGACAAGTCGTTAATCCTTCAACACTGCTTTGTATTCACTCTTGGAAGGAACAGGGTAGTACGCTGGTCGTCACCCGTTGGTCATAGATAAACTTGTTTTCAACATCGACTTTGTGCTACTGATGATTCCTGGATTTACGAAGCACCATGCCTTCCAATGACGCCCTGTCCGATGACTATGTAGCCGGTCTCCTGGCCAAAGATGCCAAAGATCGAACCATCAAGTATTCCTCCCTAGGCCTTGGAGCTTTACTACCTAAAAGGTTAGCCCTGGCAGATTCTCGCTCCGAATCGCGACCTAATTAATGCAGACCCACGACAAACGCCCCGAAGCCGAACACCCGCTTTCTGAAGAATATCATCAAAGAGACGGACAATCATAACGCAGCTCTGAAAGCCAAGGAAGCTCAAGAGGCCCGGGCACGACTGCGAAAGCTCCGGCCGGGCGCGCAAAGGGAGCCCGAGAGATGGGGGAACGAAGATGGACGCGGAAGTTCGAAGAGGAGGCGCATCGAGGATGGAGAGGATGATGGGGTGATCCGGAAGGGGAGAGGCCACAAGTATCCAAGCATCGAGAGGTTGAGAGACGACGACGAGCGCGAGAGGAGAAGTCATCGGAGAAGACATGACTACTCTGACAGCGACGAAAACAATGTCGAACGCTCTCAACGACAACGACACCGCCATGGACATCACCGCCCACGAAGCAGACACAGATCCAGGGATCGCGAGGTCAGAAGAGATCAAGAGCACGGATCTAAGCATCGCACACGGTCACGATCCCCGAAAATCGATCGAGAATCAAAACACCACCGATCCCGCCGACGAAGATCGGTCCCGACATCCCAATCCTCGGATACAGCTTCACGCCGAAAATCCGGCCAAAAGCAAAAGCACAGCTCGACATCCTCAACAAACCACCCCTCAAACAGCCATCGCTCCCCATCCCCCGCCTCCTCCGCCTCCTCTGACCCACTGACCTCCCTAATCGGCCCCCCACCACCTCCCTCCCCATCCAAAATCCGCTCCCGCGGCCGCGGCACCTTCGCTTCGACCTCCGGAATCGACAACCGTTTCTCCAGCACCTACGACCCTAGCAACGACATCCACCCAAACTCCGACAGCGAGAACGACTGGGACCAAGCGCTCGAAGCGCTGCGCGACCGGCAGAAATGGAAACAGCAGGGGGCGGACAGGCTGAGGGAGGCGGGGTTCACGGAGCAGGAGGTCAGCAAGTGGGAGAAGGGTGGGAAGAAGGGGGAGGAGGATGTGGTTTGGAAGAGGAGGGGGGAAGGGAGGGAGTGGGATTGGGGGAAGGTGGTGGGGAGTGAGGGGGAGGAGGTGGAGACGAGAGCGGAGTGGGGGAGATTGGTGTAGTGAGATATTCTATGCGCTGGTATGTTGCATTTCCCGAGGCCTAATCCGGAGAACAAGACTATCACTTGTCTTACTCCATGTTCTTCGATGTCTTACCCTTCGATGCTCTGGATAGGTATTGCTTTCCCTCCTTTACGATGGTCTCCACTCTTACTCGAGCAGCCCATCGCCACTTGGCTATAGCGTCTTTCGGAGTCTGCTCACCACTTCCTAGGACACTCTATGGAGCATCTCTGGACAAGTCTCTCCAACGGGGGACATCATTGTTGCATCGAGAGATTCGACAAACTTGCATCGAGCTCGTCTACCAAGATCACACTGGCCCCAAGGCAAAAATTCTTAGATATTGCAAACTTCATAAGCTAAGGCAATCATCTCATCGTGTCTTCAATCCAAGCACAAGAGGTATCATCGCAAAACCAAAACCCGCAACCCTATCTATATGTCAGAAAAGTAAAACTCCCTTCCCACCAAAGCTTCCCGACATCCCACGCCAGGCTCATTCCCCACACGTGACTCTCAAAGTGTATAATCATCCTCCCACCTATCCGGCGTCCACTCCATGCCCGGATAGCTCGAGCTGCTCATCACAATCACATCCTCAGCATCCTCCCCCTTCCTTGCCGCTCCCGTAGCCGTCTCCGTTGGCGCGGACCTGATCGCACTGTTCGGTCTCCCCCCCATTTCCAGCTCCCGCTGTCTGGCTTTCCTTGATTCCGCCGATGTATTCCCAGGGCTGAAGGTGCTCGAGCGCGCGTTCGGGACCTCGGTCTGGAGCGGTGGGAGATTCTGGCGTTGGGACTGTGAGGAGTAAGATGCGGTGCGCGAATGCGATGGGGCTGGGGGTTGCTCGAGGAAGGTACGCGGTTGGCTGTTTGGCGTTGGTTGGTATTCAGTTACTGGTTGCTGAATGTAGCTTGATGGTGCATCGTGACGGGTCTGTTGTCCTGTGCTGGACGGGTATTCGGCGCTTGGGTGCTGGGCGTAGCTAGACCGAGGATTGTGGGAGGAAGTTTGCTCTTGGGACTGCTGAGGGTTGCTGACTTGGGGGATCATCGACTGACGCGGACGGGAGACGTGCCCGTCGTCTTTTGGCGGGGGTGGTGGTGGAGGCGGGGAGTCCTCACGGGTGGATCGGTTCTGTGGAAATTGCTGGAAAGTGACAACGCTCTGTCGTTGTTGCCGTACTGGGGATGGCTGATGAGAGCCGCTAGGTGGAATGTTTGTGGCTGGTTGGGTGGGAGGATAAGAGATACTGCTGTCGCCGAATTGGCTGAAGGTAAGGACTCTCCCCTGGTTCGAATGGGTCGGTGTGATGCCCGGACGTGGAGACAACGCAGGTTGCGATGATTGGCTGACAGGATTAGTGTACGTGGACTGGCGGCTCTGCTCCTGGGCTGTCGTTGTCCAGGAATTTCCTGAGGTACTTCGATCGTGACGCTTGGATAACGGCACTTCACGGCTTTGACTTCGAGACCACATTGACGACCGGGACCTGGTGGAAGGGGAATTGCTTGTCACACTTCTTGGGATCGTAGTGGATGCACGTGAAGCTCCCAGGCTAGGCCCTTCAGGCGGTGCAGTTGAGCGGTGTCGAAGTGCGGCATCTTGAGCATATGCGGGAGGCTCATTCGTAGACGTAGCCTGTGATATCCTTTGGACACTCTGGGACCATGCCGTTGTAGAGCCTTGTGACTTTTTATGATCCGAGCGAGCCGGAGCATAGTATTCCTCATGTGGTCGCTGATCTGACCCCTGTCCAGGTACCAGATCGTAACGTGACTGCGCGGATGATGGATTGGGGCTGGATGGTTGGAAGGAAGGTCTACTTTCTGGATGCTCAGGGTGCTGCTGTGATAATGGTTGGTGGAGCTTCCGCTCATTGGCCTGAGACTGTTGAGGTGGGCCGAACTGATAGAATGTGACTGGCTGTGATGGCCTGGACTGTTCAGGCGCGCTTGGTTGAGTCTTGCGTGATCGAGAACCGAAGAGACTGCCTAGAGCAGAGAACCTTTTCTTCTTGCCGTTCTCGTTTTCTTTCTTGCCGCTAGTCGATGCGCGCTGTAGTCGATTGCGAAGATTGTTTGAGCCTCCACTCGAGGGACTGCTGCTGCCTTTTGAATCTGGTGTTCCTGGAATTTGAGGTCGCATTGTATCAACCCGTGGAATGGGTGCAGGGGGGCTTTCTTCGCTTTGCCCGCTGTTATTTCTGTCATCCACATTGCGAGAACCGAAGAGACTGTTCCTTTTCGATTTTCTCTGTCCATCAACGGAGACCCCGGTAGGAGTGGCATCAATCTGGTCACTCTCTCCGTTCGCCTGATCTGCAATACCTATAGGACTCTTGAAAGCTTTGAAAAAGCCTGAATTCCTGGATTTTCTTTTTGCGTCTGGGGTGGACTCATTAGTCCGGTTTCGGGAGGTAACTCCACTGCTTAGGTCGGACTCCATATCGGGGTGCTGTCGTGAAGGTGCCTCATCACGACCGCGGCCATAAGCGTTCTGTTCGGCTAATTTCTGGCTTCGCAGCGCAGGTGAAGCATCGCGCCTAAAGGCAGGATGGTCTACAAGACTCGGGCCACGGGAATGTTGTCTAGGGGAATTGTAAGCTGCGGCTAGCACACGGTCATTTGAAGCAGGTCCAAAGTCATGGCTCGGATCGTAATAAATAGGCCCTTTACGATTGTCCGGCCTAGCTGGCTCTTGGATGAAAGAACGCTGCGGCGAGACCGGTGACGGGGGTAGATCAGATTGCACAACGCTAGACACGGCATCAAGACTCGGCTCTCGTGCTAAATGGGCCCGCATTTCTGGTGAGGACGGGGGCTGAGAGAGCTTGCCCGACGCCGTACCGGGATCTCTTAGTTCACTAGGGTTGTCTGCTTGCGACGGCGGTAACGCCGCCAAATGCTGACTAGGCACGTTTTGGAATGTGAGCGGTGGGGGTTCCGCGGCTTTTGGCGTTTCGACATCGTCTTGTGTCTGTCTAGACTCGGGTCGATCATCGTTGCCGTCCTCAGCGGTATGGAAGGTTCGATTCGAGTCTTCTGAATACCTTTCCGCTCCGGATTGCTGGGCGATAGATCTCTCTACTTCGGAACCAATTGTTACATCTGCGCTATCGGCTTGTTCTGTGGAGAAGCGTGCCGTCGGTATGGATAGAAGCTTTGGCAGTGACGGTTCGTGTCTTGTTGAAGGACCAATGGCATCCCGAAGCGACTCTGGCTGTGACGCGAAATGCTGTGGGGGCGGAGTCCGTTTGTCCGATTGTGGCGAGCTGTGCACTCGATCTTCGAAATCCACCTGAGTTGGAGTCCTACTGCCACTGCCGGTGAAATCTCTGTCGGGGGATGCTTGAGAGATTGGAGTAGTAGCCGTTGCACTCTGCCTCTGGTCGCAGTGATCTGAAGCATCGTTGGTTGTTCCGGACGTATTGATTTGTCCTGAGTCCTCATTGAATCGTTCAATCGCATGGCTGTTGGCTGGCGCTAGGCTATCGCTTCTTGTTGGGTAGGCTCGGGCTTGAGCGTTTGGGACGGAGGTCTGCCCATCAGAGTCGTCACGGCTACCGAAGTTCGAGGATGGGATGGTCTCATCGTAAAGGGTTTCCGGGCCTCCACCGTGGGACTTGAGTGCATCTACACGCTGGACGTATGATAGCGGTCGGGCATGACTTGGCTGATCTTCGGAGAGACTTGACGTTTGGATATTAAAATCCACATTCCTCACGTTCGTTGGTGGCTGAACAAGTGGCTGCGAAGGAGGCGTCGAATCCTAGCACAACACCAAGAATCAATCACTGTCTTGCCACACTGTTCGACTCTGAATGCAATTTATTCAACATGCTTCAACCGATGCCGCAGGTGGGAATCTCGACGCCCAATTCTCCCGTACAAATACATGCATTGGATACAAGAATACAATGCGCTCGCTCTCATGCTAATGTTTCAGGGCCCTCTACTCCCGCAAGATACTAATTTGTGAAGACAGGTTGTTGAACGGACATGAACTAGAGAAAACGAAATTATTTATCTACCTTGTCAGCACCGATACCACCCCTAAATCTACTTCGACCCTTCGAGAAGAGGCCTTTGGCTGCAACATTTGCCTTGCCACCAAAGACGCCCGCGTTGTGCAACAGATCTTTACCCTTAGCTTGGACTTGCTGAGTTGCGAGCTTACTGCTGCCACCCGAAGGAGAGGAGCCCTGCCCAAAGCTAGAACCTGCAGTCTCTGGCATGTCTGATCGTGGTCTGGTGGAGCGAAGTCCAGTCAGAAGCCTTGAAGAAGAAGGCTTGTAATTCATCATCGCTGCAGGGGCCCGTCCCACGTTGGAAAGCACATCGGCATGCTCAGGTAACTCGGCAGCAGTAACGGCGATCCATTGAGCTAGTCCACTGTCTAGATTCGCAAATTGCTCCCTAGCGTCATTGTAGCCTCGAATACGTTCAGCCGGTGTCTTGAGGGCTGATATCTCGCGGAAAGCTGGAATCTTCAATTGGGCACTCTGAGGTGGTGGAACAGGCGGTAGGCTGGCGTCTTGATTGAAGGTATTGCGGAAAGCGGTTTGCGGTGGAGTGGGTACATGTTCAGTCGCGTTGCCCGCTTCGGTTGCACGTGCGGGAGGCTCGAAAGCGCCATCACCATGGCCCGGCAATTTAGAGATCTCGTCCAAACGTTGTCTTCCGGGCGAGTACTCAGCATCTCCAGAGCCGCCGAAGTTTGCAGGTGGTCGATCTCCAAATTCTTCAGGCTCACCCAGGATATTACCATCACCCAAGCCCGTCCCATCTCTTTCAAAAGCTTGTCCTATTGTTGGAGAGTCTAGTGAGTTTTGCTCCACAGGTCGCTTTACTAGATCAACAGATTGGGCGTCCTGCTGTAAATCCTGACTGGGTTCTTCTGTGCTCGATGCTCGGTCCCACGAAAACCGATGGGGTGCGGTAGGACGTTGATCTTCAACTCGGGGCTCGCTCACAAGCCTCTGGAGCCTCGGTGAAAGTATGTTGCTGGTCGGAGAAGCTACCTTGTCCCCATCCCGCGGCGAGTCAGGGTTACGCTGGATAGCTGACGGGGTTACTTTAGTGACATGCTGGCTATTGCTTCGCGTCGAGCTTGTGCTTTCAGAACCATTCCAGTAGCTGTCATATTCGCGCGGGATAACCATACTCTCGTGTGCTGGACCGTGACGCAGAACGTCAGTCTGGATAGGCCCTCGAAGTCTATCCTGATATGGCGAATCCGATTCTGCGGTGGTAGGCTCGGTTTGAACATCAGGTGTTAAGCTTTTGACAATCTCCCTTCGTAGTCTATCGCTTTCATACTGGGAGCCTCCATCCGTGCTCAACGGCGTCAGAATTGACGGCCGAGTCGAAAGCGTAGGTTGCTCGCTCGGAGCCTCTCCTGCCCCGACCGAAGTGATTGATTGGAAATAGTCCGGTGCTTCTTTTGCCTTTTCAGGAGTCTGCGCACCCGTTAACGGCCGTGCAGGTCTTGTATTATAGATCTCAGGGTGGTCTACTTTAGCAGGGTTTGAAGAAGTGGATGTGACCGGATATGTATCTTTGTCCGCAGTGTCACCCGAGAGTCGTGGCGTGCGTGATGGGTCTGGAGAACTCCGCCCTTTCGATCCCAGCACAGTAGAAGATGGTTGGAAAATGCCCCCGTCTTCTGGTCTATTGTCAAGTTTGAGAGATGGACGATTTTCCTGCTCATGCGCACCGGATGAAGCTGGTGCTCTACCAGCTTCAAACGCCGCCAGCCCAGTATGATCAAGTTTTGATGGTCTAGACTCTTCTCGCAGGGGTGATGCGTCCCGGTCATTAACGCCTTTGCTATTCATCTCGGCTGGCGGTGCATTAGAGACGTAAGAGTCCCATGCTCCGGGTAAATGCGGTCTGAAGCTCTCCATTCGATCAGCCACGAAGGGTCGGTTTGGTGCAGGCATGTCCGTGCGTTGAGGGCTGGTTGCGCCAGATCCACCTCGCTGTGAGAGAGACTGATCTGAGCCGCGCCTGCTACTGCTTGCACTTTCAAACTTCCCTGCCAGATCCCGAACCCTACTTTTGCTCGGTGATACAGACCGTTTGCGAGGATCGTTCAACGTTCTTGTTGGGGACGCGTTGCTTTCTTGTTCGAATGCTTGATCCCGTTGAAAAGCGCCCCGTGCGAAAGATGGCTCGGTCGGCGTTGACATAGCCAACTCAGCTTCCTGAGGTTGGTGTAATAGCTTGTTGGCTTCCAGCGCAGGTGTCCGTGCAGGGCTGTTATTAGGGCTTGGTGTACTTAGATCTCTACGGTGTCCAGGAATGAACGTGGGAGGAGAACTGGCTTCACCATGGTCCACTGAAGTAGCCTGCGGTGGTGACGAATTTCTGGGGGTTTGTTTTGGGGTACCAGCTGAGCCTAAGGATATAGGCCTTGAGCCCATATCGTCGCCTTCTTCGGGCAGTGAAGGTGTCCTCGCTCTTCCTCCAACGGTTCTAACGCTGGCGTTCGGGATCGTAGTACTAGGTCCTCGACTGATGATCGGACTGATAACACTTGTGCCTCCACTGGTACTACGCTCAACACCCGAGCCAGCTGTTGAGGTCGGCGTGGGAGGTGTTTGGTCATCTGCAACATCAAAAGCTTGATTAACGACAGACCGAAATCCTGAAGAGGGTTGATGTTGTAGCCCACTAGAATCTTCGTTTGCAGCTGGCTTTTGATCTGTCGAAGGAGATATCGTGCTGGTGGATGATAACATAGCTTGTAATGATGGCTCCCCAGTTGCTCCACTGGATCCCAAGAAAGAGTCTCCGAACGACGACATGCGAGCAACTTCTGGTAGCAGAGGCGACAATGTGTTCTGGACAGTGCTCCGAGGCGAAGTTTGCGATTGGACCGGCGCCCCTTCTTGTCCCAATACTTCAAATGCCTGCTCTTGATTGTTGGAGGATCGACGTTCCCCATGGACCGTCTCCAGATCATACTCGCTTCTGAGTTCTGCAACAGGGTCCATTTCTGGTTGCAGCATCTGACCATGCTCCCTAGACTCGATACTATCAAGAATGGGTTTGGGGGTGGGGCTCATTGATGGATAGTCAAGATCTGGTTCTTCCTCAATCAAGGCCTGATTAGAGTGCCCCGTTACATACTCTGGACTTCTCATGATAACGTCCATGCTTGGCCTTGAGGATTCTTGAGATTGTCTGTCCTTCTCTTTCTCCTCTTGCATACGTTTGTAAATGTCTGCTGGGCGAACAAACGGCAACGGCTTATCCGCACCACTGCTTGTACGCTGTCTTTGGATTACTTCGGGCTCCGAAGGTGTAGACTGAGTTGGCGTCGGGAATGAAGGTAGGTTGGTCTGACTCAGACTGCTTTTACGCGGTGGGTGTGTGGATGAAGACCGTGAGTCGGAGGTAGGTGAACCCATTGGATGCAATGGTGGAGGTAAGGCTGAAGGGGTAAAATCTCGTCGATTGGGGATGTCCATCGAGGAGGTATTAGAGGTCATAGACTGTGCTCTACTCCCCCTACTTGGATACCGTGGCCCGTCAGGATACGACGGTTCCCTGTGGTTTGAAGGTCGATCGTACCCTTGGTCCGCCACTTGAGTCGGCTCTGCAGCATATTGACGTTGTGGCTCAGGATACTGACGACGGACATCTGGCTGAACTGGCCGCATGTGAGTCGGATCGAATTGCATCGGTGGCTGCACGTTGGCTGGCCCATGCTGCTGATCCTGATTGTAAGGCATTTGCTGGCGGATCGCAGAACCAGGGCTGGTCATGCCCGGCTGGAAACCACCCGCAGAAAATGCGCGCTTCTCATCTCCTTGATCGAACGAGTTTGATCTCCCAAATGCTGTCTGAACGCGGGGCTGAGGGTTCGTCGCACTGCGTTGCCCATACTGCTGAGCTGGGCTCGCATTCCCGTACTCTTGCCTGCTAGTATCCATTGAACGCTGATAGGGATCCGTCGGACCACCGTAGGGGCTCTGATGTACCGAATGCGCGGACTGGCCCTGTTGCCTCAAACCTGTTGGTCTTGGGGGAGGCGGCGGCTCGTCATACCCACCGTACTCATCATATTCATCTGCATCTCCCCAATCATCGCCATCGTAGGTGTAGGATTTCGCTTCTACCCATCTCTTGGTCTTTGCCCGGTTGACGTTGGTTTTGAAGGAAGGAGCCTGCGCTCCAGAATTTGGTGGGTACGACATAGCGGTCGCTCCTTTCCGTAGGGAGAGGTCCAGGGGAAAAGAGAGGACCTTGCGATTAACTCACTACGACTTTCGAAGTGAGCAACAATTCAGTTACCATTGTAGACCAGTTGAACTCAAGTCCACAAGTCGTAACGGCAGACAGCCGTACAATGGCTCGTTCATCCGCAGCGTGAACTACAGGAAGACGCTCAGCCACTCAGCATCTACTTCTAGTAGGGAAGGTCGACTTCGATATAATGGGAGGATGTGGAGGACGCGGCCACGATGCGCCTTCCTGGAGGTGATGAAGTAATGAGCTGTCGGTGTCGCATAGAGGTCTTCCTATTGCCGAGCTCTCCAGATCCGGTCCTCACCGTTCACGATGCCTAGCGTACGCCCGAGACTACTTCTCGCGAAGACGTACAGAGCTCGAATGTGAATGCGCAATGACTTGACTCCCCAACTCAACCAGGCTGAGGAACATCCAAAAGGGGAATTGAAGGTGAGGTGGCGCAGGCTCGAGAATCGTAAGCCCACAATCTCGACCCATGTTCCTTGTCGTCTACTTGTTTGCACTGTTTGCCAACCTTATTTCTAGACAACGTTGAAAGGATCCGGAGCACGAGAGAAATCCCCAAATCTTGCCCGCGTCGACTTCAAACGGAATACACATACCCCCCAATAATACAGGCGCCAGAATTGTTCCCTCGAGTCGCTCTTTACTCTAGCGATTGTACGGTCCGCAGTTTACTGCCGAGTCCGCCAGCTTCCGCCGAGCATCCCCTAATTCCGGGACGCACGACGCAACAAAAGCCAAGCATCTCCGTCGACGTTCTTAGTCGCGCTCTCACAGAGGGAGAGAACCCTTTCCAGGATAGTACGAAAGCCAGAGAGGGGAGTGTTGGAGGCCGCATAAGATGGTCACAAACCCCATACAAGATCGAACAGCAGAATTCCGGGCTGTCCTCGCACAGGCACAGAAGAAACAAGCATCCGGCAGAGTCGGAGCTCAGCGCCAGTCTCTCCTCACAGACTCGCAAAAACGAGCTGCAAATGGGTCTCCCAATGGCGAAGCGAAGGCCGGCAAGAGAGGCGCCCGGTCAGAGTTCGCAAGAAACGCTGCGCAGATCGGGCGAGGGATCACGGGGACAATGGAGAAGCTAGAACGCCTTGCGCAATGTATGTGCAGCCTTCTAACAACATGGTCTATTCGTGGGGTTGAGGTTCCAAGCTAATACGGGTGTCGCATCATAGTGGCGAGAAGAAAAACGCTTTTCGACGACCGGCCTGTAGAAATCGCAGAGCTCACATATGTCATCAAACAAGATCTAGCATCCCTCAACTCACAGATATCGGCCCTCCAATCATTATCAAAAACACAACAGTCTCAATCACGAAGTGGCGGTGCGGAGCAGGAGGGCGAGCACAATAAGAATGTAGGTCTAACCCCAGATACATTCACAGCGCCAGGGCGAAAGTTCTAATGGAGCCCCAGGTTGTCGTCCTCCTACAAGGCAAGCTCGCCGACGTCGGGGTGAACTTCAAAGAAGTCCTCGAAGTCCGCACCAAGAACATACAAGCCTCCCGTTCGCGAACCGAAAACTTCGTCTCCTCCGTCTCCCAGCACGCTCAACCCTCCCTCGACCATCAGCAATCTGCTTCTCCACTGTACAATACACCTACCAAATCTCGAACGCCGCAGCCGGGGTATCAGAACACCAATCCAGACATTTTGAATCTTGACCCGTCGTCTTCGTCTTCGGCGCTAAGTAGAATGGGACCACAGTCTGATCAACAGCTGCTGATCATGGAGGAGGCGCAGCCGCAAAATTCCTACATCAACATGCGTGGCGAGGCCATCGACACGATCGAAAGGACGATCAACGAGCTTGGGAGCGTGTTCGGTCAGTTGGCGGCCATGGTCTCGGAACAGGGCGAGCAGATACAGAGAATAGACGCCAACACGGAAGATGTGGTCGATAACGTCGAGGGCGCACAAAGGGAGTTGATGAAGTATTGGTCAAGCGTCTCGGGGAATAGATGGCTTGTGGCAAAGATGTTTGGGGTTTTGATGGTCTGTAACCACCGAGAGGTATACTTCAGGCCAGGCCAGACTAACATAGTTCCAGATTTTCTTCCTCTTATGGGTTCTCATCGCGGGATAATCCAGATGTTTATGGGAGGTTTCATGCATAGCCTTGGCGTCCCTGGGCATCAAACGCGATAGAGGCATGGGCATCGTCTTCCTAAACTTGTACAATGTTGTAATGCTATTAATGAAAATGTTCCGTGTTCGATTTGTCTCCTGAGAATTGCGCGCGTTGTGGAGAAGGTACTACTCACTTCAATATTGATCAAAACGACCTTACTACCCAGTTGTCTGTCTTATGACATCCCTCAATGACGATGGCAAGCCGAAGAATCCAGCTAATCTTGAGCTTGTAGGCAATTCACAGATGAGTTCCAGAGCTTGAAAGCGCTATCTAAATGAAGTGCTATTCCTCTGGGTCTCGTGTCACAATCCTCCGCTTAGTGTGCACACTGCATCTGATCCGTGTGACTTGTCAAAAGTCCCGAGAGCGGACACAGTCACGGATGGTATATCGAGGATGAAGTTTAGGGGGGTGTTACTTTGTCTCCGGCTAACGACCATGATCTTCATTGCTCCTTCAATTACATCCTTCTTTTGCATATTGAACACACAGCAATGCCCGGGATTATTTCTCGATATCGTGTGGATGTGATCGAGCTTCCGCTACAAACAGGACCTCTGTCGACTTCCATTGGCCACTGCACAAATGTCCAGAGTTTGACAACAGGATTTTAGAAAATGGTAAGAATGGCGCCTTCAACGGCATCGATCGCCAAATTGCTGAGTGTGTTCGCGTGAAAGGACCTATGACGACTGAGGTATATGGACTTACTCGAGCGCCTCTCAAGATGACCTACGCTGGTATGCACCAATATCAAAAACTCTCCAGCTGCTCAACCTCGCGATATAACTTATGCCACCGTTGGCGCTCGTCTGCACTCGTACCAGAAATACTATGTATGCTCTCCAACTCGCCTTTCTTCTCTTCCAACACCTGCTGCCTCTTTTCCACGTCATCTTCATTTTCAACCTCATACATAAACCAACCTGTTACCGGCTGCAAAGAGTCGAGTCCTGGTGCACCTGTAGCCTCGTTCGGTTTCGTGTGAACAAAATCTCGCCATATCTCCTCGCCGTCGTCGTCGTATCCTATAGAGAACCCGCCCTCATGCGACGTACCCTCGTCGAGCATTTGCCCGCTACTGCTTCCTTGGATGCCCACGGATCCAGCCAGCATCTTTGTGCTGTAAATTGTGCCGTTATCGTTGACCTTGACTGGCACCGATGCAAACCCACATGGGATATTTTTTGTGTCCACACGATGGTACAGCACACCATCAAGCTCGCAGCCCGCTTTCGAGCCTGCGAAAGGCTCCCATGTCACTGGTCTTTTGGGCTCTCGATACAGCGACTTACCATCTTCATTCCAGAAACAAAATGCCGTGACCCATCCTGATAAGTAGTGGGGTCCGCTGCCGCCAGCCTCGTGCACAGCCCGATTCCAAAAGTCGACAATATCGGTTTTCTGCGGTGTGTCAAAAGACTGCGCAAACCGCTTTAGCGTCGGTTTTAGTAGCTCCGCGAAGAGGGATGGTTCCGTGCCCAGCTGTGGGATCTTGTCTAGCTTCGTCACCATCATCTCCCAATCCGCTTTCTCGCCAAGTAGCGTAACGGATGGTATCCCACAACATATGCCCATGCTATATTTAAAGTACTTCTGCAACGCGCCCATCATCAAAACGCTAGCTACAACACGGTCGCTTGAAGTGGTCGTCGAGAAGGAAGGCATGATCCACGTGCGCAGCTCCGGATCAAGGACGTTCTTCTGGATCAAGTGCGTCATCTTCTGAGCGATGGGGCCGAAGTCGACGGAGTGAATGGTGCCAAAGTCGATGGTCTCGAGCTCTTTTTGCCCGTCATGTGCGACGAAAAAGGAGCGCAACTCCTCGGCGTGGGCATTGATGTAGAAGCTGAGCTGCGAGAGGATGGCGAACCATATGTCTTCTGGGCGGAGCGTAAGGTGGTGGTGCCCTGACCAGGCACGGAAGATGGTGTAAACCAGACCATTATTGGATGAGGAGATATTATTGGAGGAAAGGAAGTCTTTGGGAAATGAGGATTGGAAAATAGCCTTGCTGCGGTTATATTCTTTGCTGCTGGCGCCGGCGAAAAGATCCTCGGCAGAGGTGATGGAGTCACTCTTCCAAGAGCGGGGAGCGAGGTCGCCAGTCTGAACGGTGACTGGCATCGTGAATCGTGAGAAGTATCAAGGATGTCTTGCTTAGGATTGATAACGAAATAAAGATGAAGGGGAAATGCCCTGCTCTTCTATATGGGGTTGTTGCTGCCTGGGCGGGGTAAACGCGAAGGATCCATGCAGGTTACCCGATACTTTTTGAGGGCATCTCTCCCTACAATGGTGAAGAAAAGTAACGCGAAACGACCGCTTGGGGAGAGATCTTGCGTACATATATCTTACTGACGGAACTTGTGGTTGTACCGCATTGGTTTGGTCACCGGGTCATATCCCTCCGTATGGACTAACGCACTGTACCACAGCTTTAAATCAACGAAGCATGCAACAGGATATTCAATAACATAGAGCTGGACTGCCACTCACAAGCAGTCATGAGCATTAATCCAAGGGCATATCTAGAGAGAAGACCATCAAGATGGTGGTCCAGCTCAGAGCAAGCTTGTCCTCCTAATAGTCCTGATATAGGACGATCATCAAACGCACGATAGTGACAATTACAACGCGAAGCTGGATCGAGCTGCACATGTAAATCAAGGTCCAATTGAGATAACCGGAGAATATGATGAGTGCTCTATAGAGAAACAGAGAATGTGCGTGGACAGAATTTGTTTGAGATATTTTAACTGGACAAACTTCCACAAGGTTGTTGAATTAGGCTCCTCGGCCACTACAATTTGTGCCAAGCCCTCGCCCAATGCCATCTGACAGGCCTACCATGGAACAAAGAGTGACCAAGCCACGCGGATTGTAATGAAGCTCTCTCCACATAACTTGGCCCTTACTTCCAGACCCCTACGCTCCTACGATCCCAAACCTCCCTTACTGTCCCAGGATGGCCGCTGCCGTCGAGATCTCAATTCCGAGTACCTCGATAATCTCTAATACCTCGAAACCCTACACCGTCTACAACATCTCTCTACGCCTACCCCTTCGCTCCTACACCCTCCAAAAGCGATTCTCCGAGTTCACCACCTTCCACAGCTCCCTCACCTCCGAAGTCGGCGCCGCGCCTCCCTCTCCTCTACCATCCAAATCATGGTTCACACGCACAATCTCAAACCCTGATCTCACCGAACACCGTCGTCAAGGACTAGAAACCTACCTCCTCGCTATCAGCAGCGCAGAAGACCACAGATGGCGAAACACCAGCGCCTGGAAATCCTTCCTCAACCTCCCTAGCAACACCACCTTGCGATCAAAAACCGCGAACGGACTTCACGGCGCAATTGCAAGCCCTGGAAGGGGGCCACCTACCACAGACCCTGTCGTATGGCTCGATCACCACCGAGAAATGAAAAGCCAGCTCCACGACGCACGCCTTGCGCTCACGCGCCGTGATCAGGCGACCAGCGCGCAAGCGCAGCATGAGAATGGCGCTTCTGCGAAGAAAAGCTTGGTCAAGGCGGGGACAATGATCGCGGCGCTGGATCAAGGGCTTCAGAACTTAGGAGGTGATTCGTGGTCGGGTGGGAAGCTTGGAGAAGGGGAGATGGCGCGACGGAGGGATATGGTGAAGAATGCGAGGCGAGAGAGGGAGGGCTTGGAGAATCTGCTGAATGCGATGGTCGCGAAGAGTAAGGTTGATGAGACGGTGGCGAGCGCGCCGGAAAAGGATAAGGCAAAATTATTTGCGAATGGAGGAGCCGGTCCGAAGCCGAGTGGGAGGGTGTTGGGAAAGGAGACGAATAGGACAAGAGCACTGGATAATCGAGGGGTGGTGCAGTTGCAGCAGCAGATGATGCAGGAGCAAGATGAAGATGTGATGGTGTTGGCGAGAGCGGTGGCGAAGCAGAAGGAGTTGAGCATTGCTATTAATCAAGAGTTGGCGGAGCAACAGGAGATGCTAAATGGATTGGACGAGGATGTGGATAGGGTGCAGGGCAAGCTTGATGTGGCTGGGAAGAGAATCAAGAAGATTTCCTAACCGTGGATACCATGTAATGTTGTGCGTTCTCAGCGCGGAGTTGGTGGGTCTGCTTATCTGGGGAACGACAACGCTGGCTGTGATCAGCGGCTCCGAAGTCAGACCTACATATCGTAATTCATCAGCTACAGCAAGCTGTTTCGTATCACTTGATACAGTGCAACGCAATTCGATATTTGTAGCTCTTTCCATCTCAACAAAAGCATTCAGGGATGGCAGACTCATCGGACAACGAAGCGGCGCACGATCTTGGACGGCGTAAAGAAGATCCAGACGAGGCGAGTAGGAATAATACCTGCTTCGAGGCTTCAAGAAAAGAAAAAGCCTGGATGTAAGGGAAAACCCTAGGAATATGAGAGTCGCTAGGGAGACTCCTGTGACCTACGATCCTTCACATGCAAAGCAAGACGCTGTGCTTTCATTTGAGGATATGTAGCTATTAGAAAACGCCACGCCTTCGTGATATATGCCAATCTCACGATCCTCCAGCACCGACGTCCCACGCTTTTCGGTATCACGTACTGGTCCGCCCTTTCTATCTCCTTCGTCGCAGAAATATGTTCTCTCCGCCCAGCTCCGTTACCTTTTCGAAAAAGACAACCAGCCAATCACCATACAAAAAAGTAACATCACTAACACTACTTAGAACAAAGGAGAAGCCTACTTATTCTACGCTACCGATGGAAAGTCTGTCGATACCGGCAAGGCCATCGAACATGAATTTATCGAAAAGAACTACGAGGACGAGCCAAGGTCCGTCAGTACTAAGAACGGCTTCATGACTTTGAAAGTTGGGGAGCGTGTGGATTGCCTGGTGGAAATTGTACTCTCGTGGTGGCTTGGTCTGGAAGTCGGCACGGAACATGAGCGTCTGATGCCGCGGGCTCAAATAGTGTGGTGGGAGTATAGCACCATCGATGTGAGTATGGAGCCAGCTGCGATGTCGTTGCACCTTCGGCTGAAAATTTCCGATCTGCAGACTCATAAAGGCGTAGGAGTCGCACATTCGGATACAAAAGATGATGGGGTCCTTACGATTCCCAGATCGAACTTGCTGCGGCTTCGGATCGCTGCTTAAGAATATTCAGGTCCGGCAAAGCCTGATATCAAAGTAAAGTATGTGCTCGACTGAGAGGTATGCAGTAAAACTATGGTGGTCGTGAGGTTGAGTCCGATGATAAATGACTTTGGCCACTGCTTGAAGTGCATGCTCTGCTCAGGCCACAGTGGTCGGCTTCGGGTATTAATCTTCACCATCCGCACACGGTGCTCGTACATGTAGGATTTATCCGTACTAATACTAATCTCATGTGACATCAACCGTCAACAAGAGCTTTACGCCATGTTACAGACCGTATCATATCTATCTGTGACGAACATTTTATCCACACATTTCTCAAGCTTCTCTTCCCCTACTCTTTTTTTCTTCCTCCCTATCTTTCTCTCTGGTCCCAGACGCTCCTTTACTTTTTGCATTCCCACCATTGACCCGCTCGGGATGCGGCGACACACTGGGTAAAGACAAGTTTTTCGATTCTGTATTTGCTGATCATAGCGCTGCCATTCATTTCATATGCCCTCTGAATATACCAGATACAAGGACATGAGATGGACGTTCTCTATGGCGATTTGGCCGTACAATTTTCTCACCACGCCTAGCCGCACGAGTCTCCCAAACTCAGCCCTTAATAGTCGTTCCAACGAAGGTTGTCTCCTCTCGAAAGATATTCTTGGCTATCGCTATGTTTATGTCACCTGTATTACTTTGTCCCTTTCCGACGACACCAAATGCTTCCTGCAAAAGCCACCCTTTAGCCGGTAATCCTACCTCGCAATATACAAACAATGCCTCGACGCGAGCAAGGGTATCCTGGGTGAACCCAAGAATGTCTCATACGGCTTTGAGCTTTAGCTCTGGGTCTAGCGAAGCGTCCATGATCCGAAGAGAATATCGAAGCGGTAAATGTATTTCAGAATCGACTTGCACTTTGACACCGAAGAGGATGTGCTCAACTTCTGTAATATCGTTATCCAAGCTTGTCTATCTAATAATTACTGCGTGGCTACGCCGCCGCAGTCGAGGCGTACGCTCGTCGTGGGTGCGAAGGGGGTCATGGATGTTGCTCTCGATGGCTTACCGCTCTCGAGTTCGATGACGCGGTATATAGATCTGCCTCTCCAAGCGGATTCGCGAGTCGAGGCTGGACATTGTTGCTCGCTGAAATTGAACTTTGCCCGGTGCGGCTGCTGGGTTATAACGAACATCGCACCCTAGGGTGTGTTGAGTCGAGGGTAGAGGGGAGATAGTGCAATAAGAGCTTGCCTGTGAGACGATATAGTTTTCATCGCTTATGCTCCACCAATAAGGTAATGCTGAAGACGAACAGACATTTGCCTATATGTCAGTGCTGGAGCAATATCAGCAACATATATAGAGTCTTTACGTATCGAAATCCCAAGCTATTCTTTTTCGAGGGACTCAGAACTTTGCGCAATGTAGGATGTGTAGAGATAGAAAGGATTACAGAAGTCATCCCATCGCACATTGAGAGCTGATTTGCTATGTTGACCACATGTTGCGCGGTGGTTTTTGCACTATATGTGTAGCAATATAATATCAAAAAACAACGCAGTTGAGGAAGGCTTTGAGGATCAGTTGAAAGGTGGATAAAACCGCCAAGTTCAGTTGCTCGTCGACCTGATGATCAGGGCTCATCGTCGGTAAATCGATTGAGTTTTTCCTATTTTCGCAGGTCGAGTGTTCGATCCTGGCTGCGATCACCCTTTTTTCTGGTTTGTCTTTTCCAAATACCTTATTCACACCGTGCTATGCCCATTGTTGAACCCTATCGAGTAAGCCTTTCGATACCTGACCGGAAAGGGATCAGAGTGAATGGCCGTAGTGTGGAAGGACATGAACCATGCTGTCGGAGGACGGATAACTGCATTAGACTTGTTTTCAAAGGGACATTCAGGGTGTCCATGGTTGGACCTTCGGAGGCAATCTAATCTAGCGTAGTCCATACATTATCAGCAGGACCCATCTAGTATCGGCGTCGGAAAAACGCCGCCAATGCTCGTACAGCCATGGCAAGCATTCAGTGGTCTGGCGCCACGGCACTGATGATGTTTGCTCGTTGGCAAACTTGGAAACGCGGGTTAGGGCATACTGGAAACACCGGCCGTATTGTGCTCGGAGGGCGAGGAATCAGCGCCAATGACATGATCTTTTGTGAAGGGCGTAGATAGTTCAAACGGTAGTTCGGTATCGAAAATAGCAAAACGCCTGCTGAAGCTGCGAGAGGTAATAGACGCTCACGCTCGGCTGTCTACATGTATACGCGTGGCCGGCCACAGTTCAGTGAAACCCCTCTTTTCCATCCTATGAATTGCCGTGTGACGTGATCTAGGCTCTCGTTCTCAATCCGCACTGTGCAACAGCAACGGTGGTCTTAATAAGGACTCCTTCTCGGCATCTTCGAGGTTTAGCATGCAGGTTCCAGGTTCCTTACACAACGAAATACTTGTTACGCCAAGATGGCTTTATGCGGTAGCAAGGCCCCCAATTGCACGCCCTGGACGAACAAGGAGTCCTTGAGGATCACCGCGGATCCAGATATCGCAGGCATAGGGGTGAGTACTGTTGCCGCTAGGTTTTCCCCCCTATCTGGTGGCATCGCGCACTTGTCGGGAGTTCATTGAGTCGAAGATGTTGTCAATAAACCTCATTTTGGGCGGATGCTTTGACGATTTGCTTTTCTCGATTATGGGTCTCTGTTGGTCATTCAATCCATCGTCAAGCCGTCCATGCACTTTCCTAAGAAGCGCCAACAATTGTTGCACCATTCCTTGCCACTGCACGGGATGTCATCCTGGAGATTTTGAACTCTGACCATCTCGATAGAATGTTGTTTCGTTCTTGTTGAGCGGCTTCATCACGACAATTCTTGCCTCTATGCACACTCTGATGGACGACGGACCTCAAATACAGTCGAATGGCCTCGACCATTGGATACTGCGAAAGCTTCGAACGTATTCGCCTTGGCACCTTGGTGATTCAAGACCACTCTTGCGTCCGGTGCTCCAAAAGGTGGTCCTTGAGCTCAGCGACCAGCAGCTGCTTTTAGGTATCGCGATGCTGTTCGCAGGCCTATACCAACGATGCACGATCACAGAGTATCATTTCTCAATGGTGCGGAATCTAGCATGGATGTCTTCTTCAGTCCACATTGCAACGCTAGTGGTGCATAGAGAGTACTTACAAGACACACCGAAGCTTCGTACTTGGAGAATCCTTCTTCTGGCTGTAATGTTTGCCTTCATGGTAACATATGCAGTTCTAACGGCTCACAACGACTGGGACTTCATCGGGGCGTATCCTGCGCAGTGCCTCTTTAGCGATCTGGCTGGTCATATATCTGGAATAGGTGGATTTCGGCTATTCTTCGAATTGTTCCAAATCCTGTGGGGTTATGGCGGTGGTGTGCTCTTGTTATACGGATCATTATCCTCAGCGGTAGATATGTGGGTGGTTGAAAAGCCAGTCAGTAAGTTGGAAAAGGGCGCACAGAAATTACGCCAATGGAGACAGCAAACAGCTGGCAAAACCCGCACGATCTCCTGTATATCTCGAGCTGGTGCTTCGATTGTGGCAGAGACGACCTTGCTCATTATCAGATACTTGTACTCTGGTTGTATAACATTCGGCGACTCGCAGTGGGCAAACCTTTTCTTCAGTGTAGGTTTCTTTTCCTACGGAGTGTTGGAAATATTTCAAACGCGCATCGTGCCGTCGACAAATATGGACGGAAATGAGAATGGGCTCACCTTTGGTCAAATTGTACCATTGTGCATGCTACTGTCGATTATTGTGGGATCCAAGGAAGCCTTCGAAGGTGAGACCCTGGATAAATCTGCTTCGACCGAGGGACTCGTTGACGTAGACTTCAGAGCAGCGAGCAGTATTGAGAAATCATAACGACTCCCAAGAAGAGACTCCACTTATCGACCAGTCTTCAAGAAAAAGCTCTCATGCACTCAACGTCGACGAAGCAATTGAAATGTCTGGTGGACTTGCGGTCGAGGACATTGCTGACGAAGCACGATCCGTGACAGTGATCCCTCGACACATCGATCTAGAAGCAGCAGATGGGAGAACTACCAGCGTCGAGGTGTCTGATTCTGAAGAAGAGCCCAGGCGGAGAACAACCTTCCCGCTGATGTCCTTTTCCAGAGGAAAGTACAGCTAAGCAGAAGTCCCGGAAATGCCAAATATAGGCCTCCTGTTGTGGAGCAGAACAAGAGATGGATCGACGATAAAGGTGTCGGAGGTTGTCATGGTTAGAAGGCAGGGAGGAAGGTTCACGGATATTGCTGTCTGGATATTCCCTCATGGGACGATCTTTTGGGCACTCGTCTGCGGGCTTTTGCCACAAGTTTTCTACTTGTAATAATCCCGTGATTTAATGACTTAGATTGGTGGGAGGGAAGCCACATATTTGCCTTGAGACCCTTGGATGGTACCTGGACTTCCTGGCATCTTGGCATATTATAGCCCATGCTCTGACCCCGGCGAGTGCTATGTCTGCTTGGAAACCTAGGGAGCCTTGGTTTTGTGGCTTCCTTCCCTCCGGCAATGCCATCATATTTGTTTGGCGGTTTTGCCACTTCAGCATTGGGCACTACTTAGAATTAACATCCAACCAGAGGATTAGATTCGATGACATGACATCGTCATGCTGGCTTTGGAGAATGCCCGCACAGGACCTGTGTTTGTAACGTTTCCGAATGTCTTCGCCGCTGCCTGATATTCCTATCATGCTTTGTTTGTCGTTCGAAGAGGGTCTGCTGTCACATCTGCATACAAGTAGCTAACGTAGTTTCAACCTTACCACGTCAAGATGTAAATTAGATCGCTTCGTCGTCAGCTGGAGCTCAATCATGACTGGAGTAGAAGTTTCATACCGGAAATCGTCCAGGGACCAAGGATATCACAAAATATCTATGGACTTCCAATAGAATTGGAAACCAGAGCCTGGTGAGATGGTAACTTGTTTCTCCCAGCCCGGGAAGCCGAGCGAAAATTTATGCCTGTGGAGCTGCTCGGCGCATTGAATAGTAATCTTCTTATCAAAAAAGAGGCTGGTCTGCCTAGGCGGACCGCTCAGCCAGCAGCTTTAACTAACCTCCGGAGCTCATTGCATGTATGGTCTGAAGCAAGCCATCATCTGATTCATATCGGTTTCCTATGCTATCAGCCAGGCTACCAGGCATTCTGCCATTACGCAGACGACCTTGATATTGCCCGATCCGAGCCATGCAACGCTAACAAGACAGTCATCGCTCGTGGGAATACCATTGTAGGACATGAAACGGTTTTCTCAGAATGTCTCCTGATCATCCTGAACGCCCTCTTCCGCTTCCGGTGGTATCTCAAATCCCTCCTACAATGGTATTATTAGTCCCTGACCCTGGACAACACAGGAAGGACACACTCACCTCCGTCGAATACAGTATGGTCTGGATATGTTTGATCAAACCGTCCTCATCCTTCTCCAGCTCCGGATCTGCCTCCACAGCCTGTTGCAACAATAGCTCAATATCCCTGAGTTTGCTAAAATAGAAATCCCTCTCCCTTTCCAACCCTTGTATTGTCTCTTTCAATTGACTGTTCTCCTGGATCACCACTGAGCTCGCCGCTGGTGCACCTCCAGGTCTGGCACCTTTCGAGGTAGTGGTAGGTGTAGTTCCTCTTCTTGCGCCAGCACCAACCCCCGCGCCTGACGTGCGTGCAGTTGTCGGTGGTGGCGCGGCGGCCGCAGCAGGCGCTCCAGATCCCTTCCGCCGTGCGAGAGCATCATAGTCGCCACCAGGGAAGTATTGGTCCCAGTAGCGCTTGGACCATTGGAGGAATTCGAGATTGTCTTGCATCTTGCATTTAATGAGGCTTTCGACAGGAATGGAGCGGTCGATTTGGTGTTTTGCGAAGCAGTCTGTAGTGCGAAACCTGTGAGCGTGGGCATGAGAGCGGGGGACGATGAGTAGCTACTTTGCAGGATTTTGAAGTTCTGGAGGTAGGCATATTCGGTATTGACATTGAACTTCACTCTGCTCATGGGCAGGTCCTCTTCGGTAAGATTAGCAGAGCTCTGCGCGAGAGGCTGGACTGACGGGGACGTACGAAATATGCTATCGTATACTTGACACAACGCTGCCCTGTCCAGAGATTTGATGCAGTCAGCTTTACTCTTCTGACACTGGCCAGCCGCATTGAAGGACTGATCAACACAGGATGCTCCTACCCAGTGCCACATTGCTCTACTTTGGTCACATTCAGTTGGAGAAGGTTGTTCATCCATTGAAGGAGCTCCTGTCTGTTATTGAAACACCATGTCAGTGGTGCGAATCCGATCACGCAGGCCATTAAGTACCTTGACTCCCCCATGTTGGACGATTATATGGCCGTCTCTGGCAGTTTCAAGTCAATCAGTCGTAGGGAGCCAGAGATACCCCTATCTGTTTTTGCGCAAGGACAGTGATGTGGTGAGTAGAAGAAGTCAAAACATGTCGAAAGTATGCCTCAGTTGAACGCGAACCGTCGCGCTAGGTTGACCAATCAACGCGCATCTTTCGACGCTCGCTTGTCCTTGCCCTAAATCGAGACGGCTACAATTGATCCGTATGTACAGTATGTGCAGTATATGAAGCAGTCACGGAGAGGAGGTCATATTTACGCCTTTCTAAAACCGCTTCCATATTCATGCTTTAAATTTTGTACAAATCGCTAACCCCGTATTCATATCATACAATGGTCGACCAATTGTGCATCCAGTCATTACCCTTCATCAACCATTAGAACCGCTCAATTCGCCGTTACCATGCATGCATACTGAGCGTGTCGACTGTGTCGTTCGCCTCAGCAGGCCAACAGCTCGACTCCAGGAACGCCGTGTCCGAAATCCATAACCACAGCTCGACTGTCCTGACTTGCTGCCACGATGCGTCGATAGTCCGCTTTAGCACTCAAAATCCAACTTGTACTCCAAGCGACAAACTCCACGATCAAATTTCCCGTCGCCAAGTCATAAGCTCTGACGCTGGTATCGTAACTCCCACTCACGACTCGTCCATTAGGATTGTCGAGGTGTAGCGAACGGACAAGTCCCGTATGACCTGTCATTTCTCGTGTACGGAACCCAGAGGAGGTGTCGAATTGATAGATGACTTGATCGTTCCCGCCGGCGAGGATAGTCCTAGCATCGAGGCTGAAGTCCACGCAGGCCATTCCTCGATCCCTGCTCGCAAACTCTTTGATGCAAAGGCCCGAGTCAAGATTCCAGAGCTTCGCAACTCCGTCACCGCTCGCACTCACAATGAGCTTGCCTCTCAACTGCACAGCATTAACGGGGCCGCGATGTCCGATCAATTGGCGGATCCTTTCGCCGGTTTCACGTCTCCAAATACATATTGTTGTATCTTTGGAGCACGAAACAATGTTTTCGTGATCAAAGCAGATATCCAGTACACCAGCTCTATGCCCCACGAGCCGACGGAAAGGTTGGTAGTCCGCTTTCAGGTCCCAGACGATGCATGATCTATCGGATGACCCTGTAACCATGATGTTTTCGTCGAATTGGAGACACAGTATTGATCCGCTATGACGGAAATCAATTGGTAGATCGCTAGGAGGCGTATCGCCCGCAGGACAGATTACAACAACGGAAGGTCTGCCAGGGCTACCAGGATTCTCAGGTGGCATAAGGGTTCTGGTGTTGCCGCTGTTTCCATTCGGTATGCCGAGTATCTTGATACACCTGTAAGTCTTTGCATCCCAGACGCGAACGGTTTGATCCCGTGAGCCTGTAATGATCTTATATCTATCAAAAGTCAGTTGAGTATAGCAGACTCGGATTAGATGATCTTCATACTCATCAAATTGGACGCAGTATACGCTATCGGTGTGTCCTTCAAGGTATATAGCTGCTGCTTTACCGCACCTCCATTTCGACTGCAACTCTCTCCGCGCCTGAAGCATCCTTTTGAAGTCTTGATCCGGCGAAGAATTGCCCAGGCCAAGACCTTGAATCGAAGATCCATTGGTTGGTATCAACGCAATTTGTCTTACTGCCCGTGTTTCGTTCTGAAAAGCTTGTCTCCAAGCATGGCGTTGGCTTGCTGTGCCGAACCATATTTTGGAGACGGATTCCGCCTTCGCCAGTGATCGCGCGTCAAGGAAGGATAAGATATTTGACGTTATCTCTGGTGGTAATGCATGCAATGGATCTAGGTTCAGAATAAGCGAATGCCAATCTTCTAGATCTGGTGCGAATTGCCTTTTCGTTTGACTGGAACGGAAACCTCGTCCATATCTCCGTTGCCCTTACCTAGGTCGACACCACTTTCAGTGTTGCGTGTGATACTCTGACCCAACGAAGCCGATTTGTAAGAATTGATTACCTCGTATCGAGGTAGGGTGTCTGTTAAAGACCAGGCTTTTGCGAGCTCGCCGTCAGGCTCGCATCTATGTGCAGCTACCGACGCTTTGGCGGCCTGTCCGCCAGCGGCATCGATTGTTATTGATGGAAACAGCTTTGCTGGATATTCTGAGGATACAGTGCCAGTTGACTTCGCATGAGCTGACGGTATTGCGCAAACAATCGCTTGCTTACGAGGCCTCAAGCTGCAGCTCATGCGGCGACAAACAGATCCTAATGTAGAAGACCTCTCATTCCCAACGTCGGATGTGCCCGTCCTTACAGACTCAGCCAGTCGTCTGGTCAACGCATCTTTCTCGTCGATTGAGGGCGAGGAAGCTGCCCTTCGCTTCCCGAAATGTAATCTTGCGCAACCGGCTAATGATCCCCTTATATCCCACCATATTGCCGTTGGTCCTTTCCTTTTCCTAGATTCTGTCGCGACGCCCGCTCTGATGCCATTGTGCGCATTGCGTTCTGCTTCGGGCGGGCGTGACATCTTACTGGAAGTAGGTGTGTGGTTTCAAGATGGTGTGAGATTCGATAGGTATAGTGTAGGCTTCGTTCCGATAGCTGCAAATCTGGTCTATTAGCGACTGCGTAAGGTAGATCTGCTGTTCGATTTATGCGTGCCCACGTAGCCTCATGCAAGTCACTGTGAAGGAAAACCAGGCAATTACCAGGAAAAGCAACGACGACTCACATCGTTAGGTAAGGACAGGCTGCAATCGTGAGAAAGTGAAAGTTAAAGTTTTGGGAATACTGATGCAGGACCAGCCAGCTAACACGATGAGCAAGGAAAGCAAAGGAAGCCCGACTGGCTCTGTACGAATAGAAGACGACGTTGTTTTCACTGATACATTTGCCTGGAACACAGCCGGCTCGGCTCGAGTGTCGCGTGGCGCAGATGAAGGCCTTCAGATTCTCACTTCACGACCAAAATTCTTCCTCTCACATCAAGACTTCCTTCGCTCACCCGGTTGTAACACTGCTTCCATGGTCTACCGTGCTGATTGCGGCGCAAACATACTTTGCAATCCTTGACTCATATTGCCTCCTTGAACCACCGCTCCATCGTGCGGTGCTTGCTGAGATATCACCAAAGGTAATCTAGTAGCTGGACAGCCTCCTGGTCTCTTTCAGTAGTGTAAATTCACTGCTTTTTCCTCTTGCTTCTTCAATCTACCTTTCGGTCATCGACCTTCGCATAAAGCCTTGAGCCTAAATCATGGAAATTCACACCTTCGCAAAGCAATAGATAGAATATCTTGGCAAATTTTTATCGATTCTTCCTTCCTCTACGTTGAACCCCCACTAGCAACGACTGGTGACTCTACGCTTCTGTCCGCCCAGAAACATACCTTCAGTTGCCCTATGCCGTCTCCGACCCAAAGGGAGAGATCCTAAATCAACCCAGATCGTCTTGAGCCAGCTAAACTCCTAGGAAGTTGGTTCAAAGAAGAAGGCATCTGGAGGGGAATGGCAGATATCCTCAGAACTTCAAGAATTCTGCCTTTACCTGGGCGCTTCCGTCAATCATCTGTGACAATTTCTTGTGGCGACGATGACAGTATCCTCGGCTACCTCATCGCTTCACCATTAATGAGGTCGCATCAGGCCGCTCTAGGCCACAGCACGGTGCCATACTTTACCAAGGAGTAGTCTGCGATTCACGAAATCTCTCTTACCGCCTTGTGTCTCGTCAGTCTTCGAGTGGAGGGATTCTGGACGCCGTAACCTAGCAGAATCAATGGTCTCATCGCTGCTCCCAAGTGTAGAAAACCAATGTTACCTTAGTCTATAGCATTCCATCGCAAAATGCCCTAGTAGATCTGTGCGCCTAGTGTGAGTCTTCTCTAAACACCTAGATCTGATGTTGAGCGAAGCACCAACGCTACGTGAGCGCAAAAAAAAAGGTACAGCTTGGACAGCTACTGGTGTGGCGGCACATTGCGCAGAACTGCTCCGCCGCTCAGAGCTGCCTAACAGATCGCCAAACTGACGCCTCCACAGTCTTTGACCTCCGCCATCACCATAAGGTAGGCTGTGAGAAGCCAAGTCCCGTCGTTTGTTGGGAACATGCGAACACGGCATGGCTGTCACGTGTTGTGCGGTGCCGAGTTTCCTAGTGGGGCGAGTCTCATGCCTGTTTCGTCATTCCAGCTTGAGACGTTGTAAACAGAGCGCCTGCACGCTGTGAATATTTATTCACAGTACTCAATCCTTCTACTGTTACTTCATTCACCTGTTTGTGGGCTCTGTTTGACAATTGGAAAATTCATCTATCCCAACACGGCAGAAATGGCCCCACTAAATATTCTCATGGTAGGCAATCAGGCTTTATAAAAGCCCGCAGGACTCTGACCACGATGTCGATAGGTCGGGACCGGCGAGTACCACTGGCTTTGTTGGTGGGACTCAATCTGGATCTGATAAGAAGGTGGGGGTTGTGGGTCTCACACTCTTTGATCTACGCCGGCGAGGAAAAGACGGCAAACTCAGTATGGTCGGCACATCTGGCTCCAAGTTTCCAGCTATCCGTACGTCTGTCATGTCCAGCAACGAGACTTGTAGCACCGGCTGACCGTCTTAGGTGAGCATCTTGAAAGAAATATCTCTTCAATTTACAACAACCTCGACGTCTCTTTCGACTCATTCCCTTCGGATACCAGTTCGAGGGACCATGATGCCCACAAATATGCCATCGGTGCAATCTCTCCTGGTGACGCCGTCTCTATATTTACGCCTGATACGACACATTATCCCATAGCTCTATATGCCATCCGCCGGGGAATCCATGTCCTCATCACTAAGCCCGCCGTCAAGCTGCTCTTTGAACATCAGAACCTTCTCCACGAATCTAGGAAACTTAATGTCTTCGTCTATGTCGAACATCATAAGCGATTCGATCCAGCCTACGCAGATGCAAGACACCGTGCCAAGAGCCTGGGCGATTTCAACTATTTCTACAGCTACATGAGTCAGCCGAAATCGCAATTGGAGACTTTCAAGGCATGGGCGGGTAAAGATAGTGATATATCATACTATCTCAATTCTCATCATGTCGATGTTTGCGAGTCGATGGTGCCTGATTACAAGCCCGTCAGAGTAACGGCTAGCGGTTCAAGAGGCATAGCAGAGGGCCTCGGATGCGTAGCCGGCACCGAAGATACGATAACTCTGCTCGTAGTCTGGCAGAAGAGGGATGATCCAACGAAAGTGGCCACCGGTGTTTATACTGCGTGTTGGACGGCGCCGCAAAAAGCGGGGGTGCATTCCAATCAGTATTTCCATTGTCAGTGTTCGAAACTGCGTTCTATCGTTCCAGCTGTATGTCTTGGAAAGGCAGCGCACGATCTTGCAGATCTTGCTTCAAAAGGCGAAATCCGAATCGACCAAGCCAAACGTGGCTACGATGTCGCAGCGAATGCAGAGGGCCAACTGATGTGGTATAACCCCTTCTACATGAAGTACGCGCCAGACGAAGAAGGCAACTTCAATGGTCAGACTGGGTACGGCTGTATCAGCTTCGAGAAATTCGTGGACGCAGTCACCGACTTCAAAGAGGGGAGAGTGACGATAGATGAGCTGGATAAGAGGGGTTTGCCAACGCTGAGAAACACGATGGCTACCACTGCCATCCTGGAGGCTGGTAGGAGAAGTTTAGATTTTCAGAAATCCAACGGCGCGACCTGTCTGACACAAGGTGAGGCTGAGTATGAGCCGCTGAGGAAGATTATACGAACTATTAAATGAGCGCTCGTGAACATCCTCTGAGCATAGTGACTCCGCCCGACATTCGGCTTTCCACAATGATTCACCTCCGTATTCTTACATTATGTATTTGTCTATGCAATCTCCTTGTCCTACATATTCTGTCAGGATAATGCAGCGCTGACGCCAGTGCTAATTGCTGGAGTTGTCCAGACAGGCAAGAGCACCCACTTCGTCATACTGCCTGATGCACATGAAATTGTACGATCTTCACCAGGCGTAACGGTTATAGAAACATGTGGTAGCTGTACTCTTCTGTCAAGTATTGGATTCGTTCCGTACCGACTGAGATTAGTCCAATACATTCCGTCCTTCTTATTCTAGTTATCATTATCAAGCCATGTATTCCTCCAAGCTCCTCTTAGCCCTTCCATTTTCTTGCATTTTATACTACATACGCATACCACTCCTCAGCCATCCTCCCCATCCTCCACCTCCTCAGCCTCCCCACCCTCCCCACCGGCCTACGCGCCCTCTCACGCAGCCAATGGCTATCTACCTCCCACTCACAACACACAGGCTCCATCCGCTTCCTCGCGCTAATCCTCCTCGCCACCATCGAGCCCGCCAGTATATAAACTATCCTCTCCCTCGATTTCGACTCCTACCAACTGGGCGACCAGCGGAAGAAAGACTTGACCCAGAACAACAAGCAGTATACGAAGCCGCCGAATGGGTGGCCGTTGATTGGCAAGGATGACATGGACAGCACAACTGTTCCATGTATATAGTATATATCACCTATCGTTGATTTTTCATCGAATATGGCTAAGAAAGCAGCTGTGTTGTCGATGAGGCCGCTGATATGCGGAATCCGAGTGCAAAGGTATCTAAGGCCATCGCTCGAGTGCCGGCCACCAGGAAGGTCGCTCTAAGTGGAACGCCTATCCAAAATACGCCAGAGGACGTCTTCGCTTTACTACGCTTCATAGACCATCCTGCAGGGGCCAATCTGGCAGAGTTTAAGAAGGTAGGCATCGTTCACTCACGTGACCTCCCCCGTAAGAGCAGGCGGCTGACGTGTCCCAGGTAGAGCATAGCAAAACCAGCAATGGCGGGAGATTTTGGCCCATTGCACGAACGTCAATGTCTGCTCCAGAGATCGAAGCACACTTGGGTGGATGGACGACCTTTACTTGACCTTGCACCGAAAAGGAACATCACCCACCCGGTAACACTCAACGAAGCAGAGACTCAGATCTATTATGGATTACGAGGATCGGCTCTGGAGGCCTACAAGAAGTATAACCTAAACGAGCTTGGGTATGCATCCGTCCTCCAGGCAATAACTCGACTTCGCCAGGCTTGTTGCGATCCAAAATTGATCAAGAAACCCACAGCAACTCAAAGCGAGAGCCTAGATGATCCATACAGCGACAACGACATTGACGTTGAAGATTCTCTGGTCTTACCTTTAGGGGTTGAAAACCTCCTCGATGCGTTGCCGGAAGCCCCCTCATCAAAAATTGCCAAACTACTTGAGGTCCTTTCGGAACTTCGCCGAGGGTCCCCCAAGGCTCGATTTCTCGTTTTCTCGGAATTTCGGCAGTACTTACAGACCATTCAGACGTAGCTAAGTCGAGATGGTTATTCTGTAGAGCTTTACCACGGAAAGCTCACCTCCGACGCTGGACAAGAGGTTGTCGACAAATTCCAGGATCCGGCCTCGAAGATTGATGGACTGCTGATCACACTAAATTCAGGCGGTCAAGGCCTAACACTGACACAAGCGAACCACGCCTTTATGATGACACCGCATTGGAACCCCGCTGCCGAAGCACAAGCCCAAGACTGCATCCACCGCATGGGTCAGACTCAAGAAGTCTTCATTCATCATATTCCCGTCCCGCGATTCGGACTGCTTGGAAAGATCTACGACACCGTCGAGGCGAGTGTAAGCATCATGCAAGAAAAGAACCAACTATGGGCAGATGGTGCGGCAGGCCGCTTGATTGGCACAGAGCAACCGCCATCTTCGACAATCCTAAGCGTAGCACACTTGCAGATTTGATGATGGGTAGCATGGGATCCACATAAAAATCGGATAGTCGATCCTGTATTATAAAGATCCAAACATATCAGCAAATCCCGACTGCGTTATAGTTGTTACTTCGGACTTGCAGCAGCAGAGAAGATACTCGGCAGACGTATCAGAACCCTTTTGTGTGTTAAACATACATATCTTAGCTCACAACTCTATCACCAAGCAGCCGAGACTCATTGTAGTCGTAGGCCGCGTACTTCCGTGGGCGTGCTTATCTGAAGGACACCAGAACGGAAGCTTTCAGAGTTCACTCCAGCGTTGAAAATTCATTTGTGGTCAATCCAAGACCAGTCTGTATCTCGCTGTTAGAATCAGGTCCGTCGTAATGGTGTGACTGCTGATGTGAGTCGCATCACGTCTGAGATACGAGACAGCGCCTCTACACCAGCTTCCAGAAAGCCTACAGCAAGCTTGCTGAATAGCTTAGCCTCTCCGGCAGACCAAGCGGAGCACGGAGTTCCCCACGATATGTACCCTTATTAATCAACCATCTCCCTTGTCCCTTGTCCCATTGCAGGCCCCGGTTCATGGTGTGAGTGAGTACGGGAGAGGTAGCGACCTCCAATTGTCTGCTGGTCGAACCTCGGACTGCCTGGTGGTCCAGGGCACTTCCGCAGTGAGACAATCCATCCTCTGTGCTGGTCACAGGCACCCAGCGCTGGCCCTCGCTCTGAGATGAAGCCCATCTGATCGGCGAGATGTGATCGGCTGTTCGTTCGCCCAATCTCGACACCGCCGTTCGAGAAATGCGCGTTCGGGAAATCCACACTGGTCATGAGGATCAAGGAAAACCCCTCGTGGTTCAGATCCAAGAGGCGGTGGTACCAAGCGAAAGACGTAATTTGGGGAAAGAGGTCTTCCCAACATACACTTGACCTATGCGGCTAGAGTTGATGATCTTTGGCGATGAGGAATTCAAAGCTGAGATTCGTCGAGAGCTCGATCGTGATCAAGGGAAGATGCACAATTTACCCCTTTATCCCAAACAATGAATGTTTAGAATATATTCTAGGTGCCCGGCGATCTCAGTGTATGGGTGAATATGGACGAACTTGAATGGAATTTGCATATCGCGAGCTATCATATAGTACAGTATGCCGTCATAAGACATATTATTGGGGATAAGCCGTTGCAAATTAGCCAGCCCACTGCATACTAGAAGAACCACTGTAGAAAAGCCATCGCATAGTGAGCCACTGCAACCGAAGGAACGAACAGCAGGGAAGGTGAGGATAACCAGGCATTTGCCATGCAAATATGCAAGCTATTGATGCCTGTTATCAACAGAGAGCTTTTCTGCGTAATGGTCAGCGTATCAATTTTTCCATGCCCAAGTTGAATGCTTACCAGATACAAATGGGACTGAACTCATATCTCCGAGCTGAGACATGACTGCTTCCCACGACTACCACACTATTTTCGGATCCTGATCAGCACCCTGGCAGTCCCATTGCTGCTCAGTAGACTTGTCTTCGGTGCTCTCTTGAACAGGCTCCACATTCGCATCTGCTTGATCCATTGTTTTGGTGGAAGCGTCTTGCTTTGAACGCTCCGATTCCTTAGACCGATTACGTGCCGGACATCGTCGGGGAACTGGTGGTGCGGTGCATTCGGTAGCGCTGTGACCAATTTGATGACATTTCCCACAGAGACGACTAGGGCAGCCATTCCTCATGTGGCCTTCTTGGCCGCAATTGTTACAAGTCGGTTCCTTGCCCTTGCTATTGACTTTCTCTGGACTCGGGCACTCTTTGGCGAAATGACCCTTCTTTTGGCAATTGTAACACACCAACTCGTCCAGTGTGCGTTTGAGCTCCAGGGCTTCCTTGTGACTCGTGCCGACTTCGGTAATCGTAGCAATGTCGACATCAATAACACATTTCTGTGCCTTGAGAAAGGAGCTCAGCATTTGAAGTTTACCAATCGAATCCATGGAATCTTCTACGATCTCGACGTCAGGTTCGGCTTCAGGGGGCGGAGCTTCCTCGGTCACTTCAACATTGCGCTGAGATTCCGATTTGGCGTTATCAATCGCTGGTATATCGCAGATGATGATTGACGCATCTTCTTACCGGGTCAGGGCCACATTTAAGCGTCTACCGTCAGTCATGAAGCCGATGCCACTCTTTCGATACGCAGTTGTCGTTACGTCACTACATTATGATCAGTATCCGGTTACCGTGCTGCTCAACTCACAGTGGACTTACACGAGGACCAGGGGCGTCTGATTGCCTTGCATGCTATCAATGGTCTCCAGACGAACTTGCCATACATCACGACCCTCGACTTTCCACACTGGCTCGTCGGCCGTTGCAATGAACGCCTTGCGATATTCGCCTTCTTGAGCTAGATACGGGATGATAATGCAATCTCCCAGGGCAGGAAGATTTCGTGCGCGACTAGATCTTCGATGAGAGCCATTGCGTGAGAGACATTGTGTGGGTGAAAAGGACTCTTTCCCTTACCGATAAAACTGGTTTCGTGGTTCAGGTTGAATGCGTATCGAGGTTCTGTAAGACTCCTGTCGTGACGATAATCCATGTGTATTCGAAACTTCTGGGCGCGAGATCTGAACCATGTTATTTGTGCGTCAGGCAGTCGACTACCGTAAAACCATCCGGAGGAAGGCTGTGGCAGGCCAAGGTACCTTCGATGCCGCTTGGGTAGAGTGTTTGACGGGTAGCACAGGTCTTGAAGGCGCTGCAGAAGAGACATTGGTAGCTGTTGTGCGGATACGCAGACTGGCCTAAATAAGTTCTGGTGTCAGCTTGACTCGTCGAGATTTGGTGCTGCCAAGACGCGTTCAAGGTCTTCTTGGAAAAGAGATTAGAGACGCTCAAGAATGTAGTTACCCACTATGCATCTGGCCATCGACCTCCCATCTCTTGATTTCATAGCGGAAGGGATAGTCCTCAACTGCCTGACGTCGCCGACAAGACTAATGCGAATGAGATTCTTGCGGCGCGTGGTGATGGCGTTCAACACCTTCGGCTCCATCGCTGTTCCGGCTTCATTGATAATGACTGTATGAAAAGTGAGATTGTCCCCTATCAGTCTATCATTAGCGGTCGACAAGATGAAGCCTCCGACGCCGATGTTCCGAATTTGGCTGCTTGCAAGTCCTTGAGTTCCGGCATGAAAGTGGTAGTATCTGGCTTGTTGGAGTCCCGATTGCCAAGTAGGAACAGATCGCCACAGACCTTGTACTCTGTATCTGGATTTTCTCTCTTCCATGACGCTTTTGTCATGAGAGCGGTGCCTTCAAGATAACGGTACATTAGACCATCTTCCGGAGGCTTGGATGTTCTTCTTACCCCTTTTGGACTATCTTGATGCTTCCGAGCACACAATTGGCCCTCTCGAGCAGCGCTCCGCCATTTCTACGTGTGCTTCGTCGTTGGCTAGCTTCACCTGGCGCAGGATATCTCTGCTGCTCCGCCAAATCCTAGCGACAGTTTGAGCGACATGCTATTTCATCCCAAGTCTCATAAAGCCGGTACTGCCAGTATCTCATTGGATTTCCTCATATTGCTGCAAAGTATCGAGATCTGCTCTGTCGTCTGGTTTGTCTCGAAAGCGTTTGAGCGCCTTAGAGCTCTTGCGTGCCATGAACGCTTCCAACATTGTTGTGTTAAAACACCCAGTAAAAACCCAACGTGAAAGCGTGAAAGCGTAGTCTTGCATGCGGAAGGAAGAAAGTATGCCGAATCAGGTTCATACCGATTCTTACGATCTGGAATCTACCTGCGTTTGCACAGAGCGATTTGAATAGCATGCGAATAGTGCGTGCCCCAACAGGGTTGGCAAGAAGAAGCTGTTGCTTATGGGTCGTCAGTCACAAGTGCCCATCGCCATTCCGTCAACACGTTTTCTCAGAGTACCAAGGATTTATGAGTACTTGTAGTCCTCCCTACAATGCGCACCCTGCTTGCGTATAGGATTCCGAAAGCGAATCGTGCGAAGCACCAGGAAGAGCATATGAGACTTCGGAAGTCACTGGGCTTCCTGCCTGTGAACCGTCGATTTTGTAGCGTCGTGGTTCGTGGGACTTGCTTTGGTGGCATTAGATATCCTGGACTTGATAAGCTGAGCATCGGATCCGAACCCCAATGCAGCTTCTTTCTCTCAACTTGACGGATTGTGTTTGCAAGGGCGTTGCCAAAGTGCTGGTCCTCACCCATGCGCTCGCCAGTGACAGAGGCCAAACAGCCAGTAAATACGCAACGTAAGAGCGTGAAAACGTGAGAACGTACTGTTGCATGCAGAAAAAAGAAGTCATGCCGCAGCGAAAGAATCCCATGAGTTTCGCATTATCGTCAACAAAGACCAAGACCTACTGTTCTGCATCAAAAATCGCAGATCTGACTTGGCCATTGAGCGATTCCACGCCATACCTAGAGATCAAAAACCCAGTCAAAGTCCAACGTGAAAGCGTAAAAACGCACTCTTGCATGCAGAAGTGAGAGATTGTTCGTTTGTCTCGACCAAGGGAGAGCGGAACAGGATTCGGGACATCGTCAGGGAAGGTATACAGAGCAAGCTTTGATTCTGACATTGTTATCTGGAAGCTAGCTGTATGTTGGTCAGCAGTTAACGTGCAGTACGCTTCCAATGAGATGTCCACTGTGGAAGCTGCAGCAAGAATGTTTTTTAGCCTGCTGGATCATCTGGCATAATGCTTCGATGATAAGTGCTAGTAAATCTCCATAAACGACACCATCATGACCTGTATGCGATAGGTTGAGAGAGCGGGCTTGATTCAGTAGCTCTGGTCCAAAGGTGAAAGGCCGTTGCGGTCTTCGGCGGTGGAGATATCTCCTATGCATCATCCTCGGAAGTGGGTTTAAATTTGCTCGATTTAGAGCGTTTCGCGAAGGACTCTGAGCGGCTAGGCGCAGGGCGCTTGGAGCTGGTTGGGTGGCCAGCTCCTGTCGAAGAATTGGACTTTAGCAATCCGATAAGATCTTTGGCCATAGTATGATTTTCTTGAAGCTCGGTGATGCGAGACTCATAGCCGTCGCATTCTTGTCTGTGAGCTTGCGAAGATCATCGATCTCCCTTTCCAGCGTAGTAATACGGGCTGTTTGGCTGACATATCCTGTGCCCGGTAAAATATCGACCTAGTCAATCTTGGCTACACGGTCCTCAAGGAGAAGCTTCTCCTGAATCGTCTGTCTCAGTTGCGTTAACAGAGTTTTGATTTGATGAAGGAGTTAAAATTCCTCCGTGAAGCCGCGGACTTCGAGCTCCTGGTATTTGTCGATACCTTCGGCATGCATAGCATCGAATATTGCAGAGTCAGCACTGTGTTCCTCCTCCATGCTACGAATCTGGCTTCGAAAGTAGTTGATCTCCGCATCCTGCATAAAATTGTCGTGTACAACGTCATCCTATTTCAGCAACATGTACAGTAAGTGGGCTTCTACCGAATTAGTAGCGGCTGCTTGGTCGATAAATCTCCCTTCTAGCTGGTCAAAAAGGGTCTTCTGTTCCTCAAGGCTCTCTTCGGCCTGCTCGGTTAAATCCATCTCCCTTAAGCAGCTTATTTGGGCTTGCTGAGTAAGGGTTTCCTGTTCGAAGAGCTTAGACTCCGCCTGCTTGGTGAGAGCTTCTTGATCGTCAAGGCTTGCTTCTACTTGTCGTGCAAAGGCTTCCTGTTGGAGAGTTTTGGGTCCGCCTCCTTGGTAAGGGCTTGCTGATCCGAAAGGCTCTTCTGCAAAGTGTGGACCTCAGCTGTTGCACGACCATCCAATGCTGGAGCTTGATGAAAAGTCTCTTAGAGTTCTTTGATCTAAGCCATCAATGACGTCCTCTGCTCTGAGAGGGCCACGATTGGGGCTCGCAAGGACTGAATGCTGGCGTCCTCAGATACGCTCTGCTGACTGAATATATCCTCAGGTTGCACCTTCTGAGGTTGCTTTACTGGCTGGTCTGCAACGGTCTTCTGGCAGAGAGTCAGTGCCTTTTCTTTTTCGATTAACACATTTTTCACCTTCTGGTCGTCCTGGTTCAGCGATGCAAGCTCGAATTCAACGGCATCCGAGGTACCGGCTGTATTACTGCCCGTAGCTAGAGACGAGGCATCTGATTGCTTGACGGAAACCGGCTTGGCCCTCAATCTGGTCATGTCTTGGAAAGCTGAGCGGTCGATTCTAGAACCCGGCACAAATCTGGGCGAGCTTTCTTGGAGATGGCGGTGACATGATCTGCTCGTATTTATCAAGTGTAGAATTGATAAGAGTCATGTAGGGGCCGAGTGAAACATGAATTATATTGTGACGTGCAATAACCTTGGCAACATGGCCCTCAAGGAAGTGGCGATTAGCATGCTTCCTCATCCACCCGAAGGATACAACAAGAGAAGTATCTCGCGTGAACTGACTGCAGCCAACAAAGAGAAAAGTAAAATATGGGATAACCAAGGCAGGGTTGCCCAAAGATAGAAGAACCTTGGAAGAATCAGGTATGCATTTACCAAATACAGGGTTACTGATAGGGTTCAAATCCTGTGCCCTTTTGCACGTCTCCTCTTTGCACAGAACAACCAATTCATGTGGAGTAAAAGACTTCTTTCCATCGATCTAGAAAGCTTCCCAGAGGAATGGAGGATACGGTCTGCAAAAGCGATCACGCCTGATTGATCCAAGTGCCCAGTACTTGTAGTTCTCCCAGCACAGCGCGCTCTGCTGGCGTATGCTATAACGACAGCGAATCGTGCCAAGCACCAAGAAGAGTTTATGACTAACAAGACTTCTTGTGAGACGATTCTTGGGCTTGCGGCTCAAGCTGAAGTAGAGATTACTTGTGATGTCTCATGAAGGGGAGATTATGGGATGTGTAGACCGGAGATGGACATGTCAAGCGTTTCGATGGTAGGGTGCAATCTCAGGGAGGATGGGCGGTTACAACGTTGATTTTGGTACAGATTACTCGCCGGCAACGAAATAACTCAGGCAGACTCCGAGGGCAAGGGTTTTCGAGTCTTGGATGGCATGTTAGTGGTTGCCAGCAGGTCGATGTATGGGAGCAGGGTTGAAGTCACTGCTGGATTCCAGACTAATATGTACAACCATTCCACATCTCACCCTAGTCGGACGGACACACAGCAGCTATAAGACCAAGTCAAATAACCACATTTTCAACTATCCCCAATCCCTTCAAATTAGATTTACAACCCCGATGACCCACAAAGGCCTCCCCTTTTCTCGCAGAAAATGCCAATCATAAACCCCGTAGCTAGAGACAATGTGAATCGCAGATCCACAAAGTTGTTGCCCTTTTGCCAGGTCCCCTGTAGGTATTTGTGCAACAAAACCCAAATGACAATGAGAATAGTCATGAGAGGATCTATGCGAGGAGCATCGCGGCGAGGGCAGCGAGGGCAGCGACGCCCATGGAGCTGCCGACGGTAGAGGCAGCGCCGGTGAATGCAATCGGGGAGCCAGTTGGCTTGGGGGCAACGCTTCTAGTACAGAATTAGGGTTAGATTCAAAGGCATCGGGATTTGATGACTTACGCTCCAGATGAGCCAGCGGGCGCAGTGCCTGATGGGGCAGGGCTGCCAACCACTGGGGAGACAACAGGGGCGCTCTGGTAGGGGACCGGAACGCCAGTCGCTGGGATAGGTGAGTTGGCATTGCTGGACGAGCCGGAAACGATAGGTGCTGGCGAAGCTGGGGAAGCCGCGGGTGAGCTGCCAACAGGAACAGCCGGCGAGCTGCCACCAGGAGCAGCGGGGCTAGTTGCTGGAATGGGAGAGTTGGCATTGCTTGACGAGCCAGGGACGACAGGTGCTGGCGAAGCTGGGGAAGCCGCGGGTGAGCTGCCAGCAGGAACAGCCGGCGAGCTGCCAGCAGGAACGACCGGAGTCGACGCGGGGGGCGCGGCGGCCGCAGATGGGGACACTGTAATCGTTGAGTACACGGTAACGGGTGTGCATTGCGAAGCAAATGAGGCGCCGATAGGAGAGTTGGCGCTGCCTGACTGAGCAGGGCTGGTAGAGACCAGCGACGAAGCACCAATCGGTGAGTTGCCAGAGCCTGACTGAACAGGGCTCGTGGTAGAGACCGGCACAGGTACGACCGCCGACGAAGCAACAACTGGTGAGTTGGCAGAGCCTGACTGAGCAGGGCTCGTGGTAGGGACCGGCGCAGGCACGACCGCCGATGAAGCACCAATTGGCGAGTTGGCAGAGCCCGACTGCGCAGGGCTCGAGGCGGCAGGAGATGTAGAGACTTCAGACGTACCGGGAATGGGTGCCGACTGGGTGTTGACAGCCACCGCGCTGGGGGTTGAAGTCTCCGAGATAGCGACAGGGGTCGAAGTGGTCTTCACAATTGGCACAACGGTGGTAGTAGTTTGTATGGAACTGGCTGGGCAGCTCAGCACATCTGAGTGGCAGCTGGTGATGACAATGGTCTTGGTAGAGTACTGGGTCTCTTCGATGGAAGAGGGAGCCTGAGTGGTCGCGACAGGGGCGGACGTGGTCGCGGGGGTCGTCGGGACTTGAGGAGCACTGCTCGAGCCCACAGACGCACCAGGGACAACCGTAGGAACTTGAATCTGACCGTCGGTGATTTGCGAGACCACTGGAGCAGATCCGTAGTTCTGGAGAGCGGGAACGGCGGTGACAGCGCCAACCAAAAAGGCGGCGGTAGCAATAGAGTAACGCATCTTGATTGATGGAAGAGTTTACTTGGATAAGTAATCGGTTTGTTGGTGAAAGGCGGTTTGCTAGAAGTTAATTGAGAGAGCGTGTGCTTGCGAGTGGTTAAAGAGAGTGTAGTGACCGAAGTCGACGGAGCAAGCTCGAAGTACTTGAATTAACTGGAAAGTAGATGATATGGAAGGAGCAGGTTAAACTGTTGGATTGCGGCAGGAGAGTGGTCCTTATAGCTCGAGTAAGATTACTTGCTGATCCGCCGAAAAAGGAGAAAATCAGAAGCGGCCGGCAGTCCGCCCTCACCTGTTGACGTTTGACCGGGGTGGAAACACGACTAGTACAGGTTCTCGCCATGTGTCATTGGTCCAATGTTCACTGGACATGGAAAGCCTTCATTTCGTGTCCAGTCCGAGTAAGCTGCTGTCCATCTGAGTGCTTCACTGCTTGGCGCCGGTCTTCCTGACAGGCCATCACATTCTGCTGGGATCTGGGTCGCGTGAGAAGCTCTATCCCACTTGAACGCCAGAAGAAGTGAGTGCAGACAGTTATCTTGCTGTCACTGGCTCGCACCCACAGGGTCTCTCGAGGCGAAATCCTCTCCTGTGGTTGAGCGAGAGCGACATGCTTCACCCCCTGACTAGCGTCAGGGGTAAGTGTCTGTTCAGGGTATAGCGTCTGCACTAGCCAAGCCTCCCGAAACAGCCCGTCCAGGATGTTCTTTTCTTGGGGAAATAGCGGTATGCCAAGCCGATGCCTTCATCCGCTCCTCTCTGATCTTTGGTGGAGTGGGGTGTCTTCTTTTCTCCAACTGCCGGGCTGAAGTACCCAATATTAATGACTGCGTTGTGCCACTATTCCAACGTCTTCCAATTCAGTCTTGAAATTCGCAGCGCCGCTGTGACCTGAACACAGGGCGACCGTATAATCGATGAATCGGTTCGACTGCGGTCGCAAGCCGAGTATCGATCGCAGTCTCGACGTTGTGTTGGAAAGTATCTGGAACTTGATGAAAATGTTGCATCAGGCAGCTCACGCTGGTTTTCAAAACTTTGTCGAGATCCAGACTCTGTTTGCCAGCGCTGCATGTGTATGCCCACTGCTTGGTGTAATAGCAAGCACCGGTGAGTCCATAAGATTCGGTCTGCTGTATCCTATCTGCTCTCTGTGTCGCGCGAAGGAGTCTTGGAGCTCTCCGTGAGACAGAATGTGGGACCCGAGTTGGACAGTTCTATCACTAGCAGGGCGTGGTGCGCAGTACAGAAATCCTGCCGTGACTCCCCAGCAATGGCGAGTGTGGACTGTGACCGAGTAATTGAGCGTCATGGCATACGCATCTTAGGGGACACCGCCACATTGGGGGCTTCCTCTCCTCATGGTCCGCCTGTTCGACGACCCTGCGGTGTATGTCTGGCAATTGGCTGTACATGTCACTGTTCTCCATCCACTACTGTGTGCATTACTCTGTACGAATGTCCAACCTCTTCGATTGCTTTTCCTACCTCTTGATAGGCCTCCATGAAAGAACAGGTGAATTTGGATGGAGCAATTGCAGGGCAACTATTACGCTGGTTCGTAGGGTGAAAGTGTGGTAAGCTTACCACTATCAGACCTCGATTAATTTGAATCTTTGATTGTCAGCTCGGACGCAGTTCTGTGGTGGCCTCCAATGCGCAATTAGGCGCATCAACGCTCACTGATGCTACACACTCAAGCCTTCTAGGGTCGGTATGCAACGAAGGAGCGTCTCGATTGCAACTACCACGGTCTCTTACAACTGCTCGATATTCGCGAAATACCCTAGTGACAGGCCAGGAAGTCAGATGGAGGGTACCGCGCGAAGAAGCTGCTTGCTGCGCCTCACCTATGAGAAAGCTGTAGGAGCACATACGGCAGCTGGGAACAGCATTGGGTCGATCTCAAGAAGCCTATTTCCCAACCCCCCCGCGCGCCCAGATCATCGAAGAAATCATAGATGGACTCGCCGTTGAACGAAAGTATGTCGTATTTCTCGGATAGTGTACGCTGTTGAGGTAACGGGAAAGCAACGTTCCCGTGTCTGAGAATGCGAGGATTCCGAAACTCCATTGAAAGAATTCCGAACAAAGTTGTTCGAGCGCACAAGATGGGAACAAACGCTAGTGATGCGTAATGATGCAGATACCAAAGGAACGAGAAGCATTCCAGATTTTGGAATTATCTTCTGCAGGTAAAGGGAGGCGAGGCTGCCCAGGTAGGAATACGAATATAGGCATTTGGCCTGGGGTATGTGCAGGAGGATGCCGCTCCTTCCAGAGCAACTATAGCAACAGTACATGCGGACCAGCGATCATGCATATGGGCTCTCAAACACTTCTCTTTCGAGACTTGACTGAGCGGGCACCATCCGTTGGGGTCATGCTCGAATGCCGAGATACCCTCGTGACTGTCCCGTACTGAGAGTGTCAGAGATTCTGTGCGTACCTGGTAATTCCCACACCCTGCTTCAGCATGATCAGTCAGCACATTAGTCGCCAGATGAGCTCGCAAGGAACCAGGGCACAGCCTCAGGTAGAGGCCAACACAGCCTACGGTAACCACGCCCACATCCTGCACTGCATCATGCCCTTGGCGAGATACCAGCAAGACAAATGCAGCTTCCATCTGGAAGCGACATGACTAGCAGTCAATTTGCCCTCTCTGCCGGTCTTTCTCACGTGATGATTGGCAATGTCGACGAGGGAATCCACGGACAGCGGCCTCACACCATGTCGTACCTTGTGATTTATCATACGACGACATCCTTGCCGAGGCCTGTATCCAGAGAACTCTACTCAGTAAACGGCGCCAAACGGACGAGGGAAGAAAGTGTCACGGTGGAGCGGAGGCGTTGGACCTTCCTATCCCGGCCCTCCGATTGATGGACGGGCCTCGGCGATCGTCTCTCACGCTCATCCAACCTCTTTCTTCGACGCACGCGTGAACGACTGCCAAATTCAGATTGCCTTTGCGATATGTCACTTCGGACTGGGCACTTATCTGAATCACCTACTCGCTCTGTTTCTCTCGCCGCCGTGCTCGGCCGTCTTTAAGGCCAACCATCGTCATCCCGGTTGGAAGGACTCCGCCCCTACATGGCGGATATCCTGGCACCCAACGTCCATGCCGCATGCTTGCCCTGTATAGACTCATCTCCGCAGCCAGCAAAGCGGTTAAAGGATGGTGCATCCTTCTCTCCATTGCTCTCGTTCCTTTGTGCTGTGTGCGCAGTGTCTGCATCTCCTTCGCTCGAACTCACTTGCTGCATTCTTAACTGCTACTCCCGGGTGGCTTAGATGTTCCCTTACTTTATCTTCCTTCTTCTTTTCTTCTAAATCAAACGTTTCTCATACAGGGAAAAGCACCATGGCAACTCAGGACGAACTTGTAGATCTCTCCCTATTTGCTGAATCTCCTACCAGAGACTGGCGCTTCACTGCGTCAGATGTGCCACCCTATTATTCTGATTGGGAAACAACCATCAACAACACCTTCCCACCATCGCGACAAAACCTCCAGTCACAGCGACATACCGGGTCAAATGTACCCTCAGATTTCTATCTTCCGACACACAGGTGCGTCGGAGACGACCACCCGCCTCAACCACATGATACGTATCAAAGAAGATTCTACGATCCACCAGATCAGCCTGTGGTTCGGCCTCTCCCGAGAAGCTACACGCTGAAGCCGCTACCTGCTCTACCATCAAGGAAGTTTTGCAAATCGAGGCCATCCAAGGCACGGAGCGAGGTCCAAACACGATGCATACTCCAAAGGCTGAAGAAAACAAGATCTGCAGACCTGACGACTGATCGCAGCGACTCGCTGCAGCTGCGACGGAACCTCCAATCGGCACCACAGCTTACTCTGAATGTACCATCAGCCCAGAACAACCTTCGGCGGGCGCCTGAGATGGTATGGCTGCCTGACGAGCAGATGTGGCTTGTTACGGACCACCACGAGCGAGATCGCAGCCCATCGCCACTCCAACAGTCAGCTCCCTTATACCGACCTCAGCCCTCACCCAGTATCTACTCTTACCCAGACACGACTCCGCCTCTGACGCCTGATGTCCCGCAAACACGCAACCCCTTTATCGATGCAGAGGGACTTTCCCCGATTCAGTCACAGTTCCGGAGCCTCATCTTCGACGAAGAACGACGATCCCCGTTGTTCCAAGAAGCCATGTCAACGATTCCGGATATCGATTCGACGATCGAAGCGATCATGAATCAAGGATCAGAAGACGAGTGGCCCATATACGACCCTGCAATGTACCAGTCTCCTATTGAGGAGCCTGCATCATCCGAGTCACCGGACACGCCAGACTCGTACTACGACGACATCGAGCGAGAGTGGAATTCGGCAGTTTCCGTAGCCTCAGGAGCCGATAGATCCGGACTTTGGCACTCCAGAGATACGAGTGATCAAAGCTACCACAGCGCTGTCAGCTCGATTGCGGAGTTCACGAGAGGAGACGGCGACCCTGCCGATTTCTACTTGGGACATGCGCCAGTGTGGGCGGGTATTGCGAAGAGTATCTCAAGGCGACCATCTACCGGTACTGATACCTGGAGTTGGGCTCCCTCCACGCTCTCATTGGGGCCTTCATTGTCGAGCCCCAGCTCTCGCCGACAGCCTGTTAGCCAGTAGCCAGAGTGACCGCGGTCAAAGTATTTTACGCGAAGCTTTTCTGCGCCTTACCACATCCCGATACGTTTCCGATTTCTATATACATACCTTATAAGCACTATATCCCACGCCTCTATCTTCCAACCTCCATCCCGTTTCTCCCATTCCATCTATTATAGCTCGACACCTACACTCCCCTCCTCGCCCACCCCTCCTCACTAAACCGCACCCTCACCCCCTCCCCAACCAACATCCCCTCCTCCTCCCCTTCCCCCCATCCAGCACACACCCCCGCCCCCCGCCCCATCCCCACCCCCCAAAACCTTCCCCTCCCTCCCCCTCTCCCCCTCGTCCCCCCGCACCAAAACCAGTCCCTCCACACACCCAACCCCAAACCCCCCACTCTGCACCCTCCCCCCCAAAACCCCCCTCTCCCAACCCCCCCTCCCCCTCTCCAAACCCAAGCAACGGCTCCCCGTCTCCCCCCCCAAAAACCACCACCCCTAAAAC
>JAABUS010000279.1_pt1 | contig 129215 bp, 7 predicted proteins | sample 5560161 | NCBI WGS metagenome assembly JAABUS01 (sample SAMN10711885, study PRJNA513376) | rock metagenome | isolation source: Antarctica rocks | place: Antarctica: Victoria Land, Trio Nunatak nord | collected 2016-01-04 | reverse complement strand
TATAAAAGAATTTTAATAATTAAAAACTTTATATTTAATATATTTGTAAATATAAAATTAATTGTTTAAAATCAAATTTTTATAAATTTAAAATCAAATTTCATAAATTATAAAATTATTAACTATATTAAATTAAAGTTTAATCTAATTAAATATAACTTTTAAATTAAGTTTTCAATTTTAAAAAAAAATCGATTCGAACAATTAACTTAGTAAATATTAAAAAATACAAATATATAATAATAAAGAAATAAAGAAATATATACAATATATTTTAGCAATTATTAAAAAAATAAAATCAAAATTGCAAAGCTAAAATTAATATAAAAATTAATATTTTATTGTATTATTAATATCTATAAAACAATATATATAGAAATTTTATAAATAAAAACTATTATATTTTTTATTAATATTTATCTTAAAAAGCTAATATAAAAATTGATAACTACTATAGATATAAAAAATTTAAAAAATTATTAATATAATAATATTTTATATATATAAAATATTTATATTTAGAAGAAAGTACTAACTAAAATTAAAGATAATTTTATTGAAATTTAAGAAAAATTAGATTAAACTAATTGTATTAAATTAATTAATTAAGTTTAATTTAATTAATCGATTTAAATTTTAACAATTTAAGTTAACTTAATTTAAAAATCTTAACAAATTAACTTTTAAAATTAAATTCGAAATTCGAAATTAATTTAAATTAATTTTTAAAATTAAAATTAAAACTTAAATTAAATTATTATTTTTAATAAATTTAATTATCTTTAGTAATAATTTAATACAAATAAATAATTTATTAAATTTAATTAATATATATATTAAAAATATTTATTAATAATTGTATTACTATAATATATTACTTAAAAAATAAAAATAAATCTAAATTTAAATTTATATTATATTATCTTTAATATTCTTAACATTCTTAACTATATAATTTGATTTCTAATATTAAAATCGAAAATTAATTCGAATTAAATTAAATCGATTTTAAAAAAGTAGAAATTAATTCAAATTTTAAATTAAATTCTAATATTAAAATTGTTAAATTAAATCGATTTTAATAGTTAAAATCGAAATCTAATTCGACAATTAATTTAAAATAAATATAAATAATATTAGAACTTGTAATAATTTTACAATAATAACTATATATTATATTTTTATAAATAAAATCTTCTTTAACAATTATTATTTATAATAAGAAAATAATTAAAAGATATAGTATAAATTGTTTAAATTTATATTAATAAATTTATCTAAATAAAGATTAATACAATAAGAATATTATTGCAATTTTAATAAAAATTAATTAAAATATTTAAAAAAAATTTGAGAAAAATTTTAAAAAAATTAACAAATTTTTTTTTTTTTACAAAAGTAATAAAAAATTTTTAACTTAATTTAAAAAATAAAATCTATAAAATATATTTAAACAATTAAATATTAATTAGAATTAATATTAAATTAAATATAATTAAAATATATATAAATTATATATAAAAAATAATACTAAAATATAAAACAATACTAAAACTATATTAAATTTTTAAATATAAAATAATAAATAGCAATAAAGTTGTTAACAAGATTGCAAACAAAATATATAAATAATATTCTTTTTTTGCAATTGTAATAATTAATAAGTTTGTAATTTATAAAACTCTTATATAAAAAAAATTAAAAAAAATAGAAATATAAGTAATTATAAAACAAAAATAAAGCAAAGTTTTACAAAATTGTTCTTAATATTATATATAAATATATACAATTATATAAGTTATTTTAAATTATATAATTTGTTTTTAATTTAATTAAGAATAAATTAAATTAAATTTAATTAATTTATATACAAATATTTTATTGTATTTTTAATATTATAATTAATATATATATTTGCAATTAAGAACAAATAATTGTTAAATATATTCTATTAATATAATCAATATAACAATAAGAAAAAACTTAAATATAAAAAAAGATTAATATTATAAATTTAGGATAATTGCTAAGCAAAGCAAGATTTACTATTGTAACAATTTGTATAATATTATCTATTAATATTATCATTTTAGACTAGTAAACTAATTGCATCGAATTAATTAATTAAGTTTAAATTAATTAATTAATTTGAAAATTTTAACAAATTAATTTCTAAAATTAAAATCGAAAATCGAATTAAATTAATTTAATTTCTAGAATTAAAATCAAAGATTAATTCGAAAAAATCGATTCGAATTGTTAAGAAATAAAGTTATTTAGTAGCAAATTTAATAAATATAAATTAGATTTTAAATTTTTTTATTTTTTTATTTAAATATTCTATAATAATGTAGTAAAGTGATATAAATAAACTATTTAATATTTATATAGTAAATAGATTACAACTATTATAGTTTTTTAATAAACTTCGATTTTATATTTTATCAAAAAATGTATAGTAATATATTTAGATAATATATTTAAATTTATTAATACTATTAACTAGTTCGAGATCTTTATAATTTTATAATTAACTTTATTTTTAGTATTATTATTATTGTTTTTGCTTTTATTATTATTATTATTGTTTTTATACTCTATATTTTTATATTTGTTATCTATTATTTTTGTATTATTTTTTGCTTTCTTTTATTTTATTTTTATTTTATTATTATTAATTTTAATTAAATTTTTAGAATTGTTATTTGTTAATTTTAAAAAATTAAATATTTTGCAATTTGTAGTATTTTTATTACTTACAAAAGTATCTTTAAATTTTTTAAATTTATTAATTGTATTTGAATTGTATACTTTTTTTAACTTATTAAATTCTCTATAATATAGAATACGTTGTTAAATTATTTCGATAATTATTATTATATATTTGATTATATTTTTGCTTAATTTGAACTAATTATAATTAGACTAATATATAGATTAGTTATTTTATTTATATTAGATTCTATATATATTTAAATATTAAGAAATTGTATTGTATTTATATTTTTATTCTCTAAAACTATTTGTATAGCAATTATATTAATTTCAGTTTATTTTGCAATATTTTTGTCTTTAATCTTCTTTATTAATTCGATTCTAAAGTATTATACTACAATATAATTAGTTTTTTAAATATATATATATTATTTAAATATATTATTATACAATTATTTTTTTATTTTTTTATTAGCTATTATATTTTTGATATTTTTTTCTATATTAATTTAAATCTATTTAGAGGTTTTTTTTAAAAACAATTGTTGCTTGCAACTTCATTAGATATTTGTAAAATATTATTTAATCGATATTTTGTTTTTTATAAAATAGCTTTTTATCTTTAATTTATATTGTAGTACAATTTTTACTAACAATAATTTGCAAAAAAATTAATAAAATAGATATTTTGTGTTTTAAATTAATTTTAAAGATAATATATATAGATAATATAGAACAAATCTTTTACTTAATAATATAATATTAACTATTTAGCAATATTCGAATTTCTAAATAAGAAAAAATTTCGATTTTAAAAAGTCTATTTTTTTAATTAGTTTTAATAATAATATATACAAATAATACAAAATAAATTTATATATTAACTATATAAATTAAAACAATAGATAGTATTAAATATATTAATTAATATATAGTATTTAAATAGAAAAGTTGTTGTAATTATAAGATAAATTTATATGTTTAATATTAGAATTAGAGTTTAAATATAATTTTTATTTAATATTATTATAATTGAAAATTATTATATCTATTATATTAATTATTGTATAGTATATACTTTTTAACTATTGAAATCGAATACAAGTATATATATCTATTGCGCATTATTCTATTGTATTATCTATTAAATACTTAATTGCAAGACTTGTTAATTTTTGTATTCTATATTGTTAATTCTCTTATTTAGTATTAAAAATTCTTAATTTAACAATATATTTTGCTCTAAAATTCTAATAATTTAAATTAAACAAATTAATAATATATTCGAATAATATATTTAATATATTATATATTGCTAATATACTTAATTTGTCGGAATACTATAATCGATCTAGCCTAGTGTCGACACTATCTGGCCCAACACTATTTGGCCCGACATCACGTGATCGATTCGAGTAGTTGCGACCAATATATATAGATAGGCAAAGTCCTAGCTTCTACATAGTAACTAAGCGTTCTACTATCTATTATTTTGACAAATTATGAGCTCGAAACAAGGCGAGAAACTTATTTGCTTGTTAACTAGGATGTTTGAAGCATAGCTAGTAAATCGAACTAACAATAAACTTACAATTACTACAATTAGCTAAGTTCTTGTTAATTTCTAATATATAGAAGCTAACAATTAATTATTTAGATATCTAGATTATTATTGCTTTAAGAATTGAAATATTAATGCTATAATGTTGTCGAAACAATAATTGAACAATTGTTGAAACTCGCCAAACAATCGATCTCGCAATTATTTAGATAGTTAAAATCTTCAATTATTAACAATTGAATAGCTAGTATCTAGCCAAAGATTTTAGACACAAATGCTCTACTAAGAGAGTTAATATAAGTCGTAAAAACGACTAAGTTTATTTTATTTGCAACTTGTTGCTTTTGTCGAAGAACGCTAATTATCTTCAATAAATATCTATTAATAATAAACTCTAAAGATTGAAGAACTAGTTATGTAGCGATTATACAATTGAAAATCGATAATTAGATAGCTAATAATCAATTAAAGACATATGATCAAAGTAAGACAAAATCTTGCTTCGACACATTAATAAGAAGACTAGATTATCTAATTTTCTTAACCTTTGTTTTTTTGTTTATTGCAAAAATTTCCTTATTAACGATTAAATAAGTCAACTTGTTAGCGCAATAGCTAGAACAAGTACTAGTCAATTTCTTTTACTACAATATACGAAACGAATTAGTAAATTGAATTGCGAACATACTTCGAAGATTAAAATAATTTTATTAATTACTTTAAAAGCAGCGTCTAGACGCGACTCTTAATCAAATAACAATCAATCTTGTTTAAATAGAATTAAAAAGTTTTTAATTATCGCGAAAACGCAAAAGATCTAGATCAAAAAGATTGACACTTAGTTTTACTAAAATAAGAAAATTAAAAAGATCGATTTAACAATCGCAAAGACACAAAATAATGTTGTTATTTTTATAATTGTTAAAATCAAGAAGAAGAATAAAGAGATTAAGTAACTTAACTAGATTCTAGATAGTTAACAAGCTTTATCTACGATTAAGCAAAAATAACAATTTGACTAGAAATTATCTATCAATACTTTATCTCTCAAACGAATCAAGTCTATTAAACTTGCTCAAATCTACGTTTGTTATAATCTAAAGATAGAACAATAAAAATATAAGACTTATCTAAGAGTCTATTGGTCGTTTATCTATTAAAACTTTGCTCAAATTATAATTGACAAGATCGATTAGATTGGCATTGCCTAATTTGAATTTTGTTGACTTACTTGATCTTTGTAATCTAATAGCTAGAATATTTTTATCGAAACCCTCATTGCGCAATCGCGCTTCTTTACTATATTTACTAGTGTTATTGTCTATTGCTCACGAGCTATTAGTGAAGCTCTAAAAAAATGGCAAATTACGTTGATACTATTACAATTACTAGCATCTTCGCATTATCTCTCGCAGCTCTAAAACAAATCGTTAAAATCAATAATAGCGTAGGCTTTTTTGTTTGGGAACGAGACTTGTTTGAAATTCTTAAGTAAATCAAGCTTTGAAAATACGTCGAATTAAATATTAGATCTATTGGTTTATCCAATATAATTATCGAAGAACAAGTTAAATAAAACGTCGACAACAAGAAGTGCATAAACGCGCTTCGAAATATTGTCAATAGAAATTTGTATTACGACGTAAAGAAGATCGATCTAATCAAAAAAATTTATTAAAAGATTGTTAAGATATGCAAGTCTAAAGAGTCAAATATACTAATAAGAATCTTTGTTAAATTCGAGTCTCTTAAGATTTTTAGCTTCTAGAATATTAACAAATACAAAATTAAGTTTTGCGATATTATTGATAAACTATCTATCTATTTAGACAATCTAGCTATAGATAAGAACTAGTTTATCTTTAAATATTTAATTGATCTCAACAATATTGTTTGTTTCTTTATTGATTAATAGATATTCGAATATAAGTTCTTTTACAATAATAGTATTTGAAAGTAGAAATTGTCTACTATTATTTACGATTACAAAACTCAATATATCAATCTATTAGATATCTTAACTATTAACATTATTTTAGTTTTAACAATAATTATTGAATTGATTGCTATTACAAAAAATACGCTTCTTGTTGTCGACAATTCTAGTTTCGTATACATTAAACAAAAGAAGTACACAAATTGCGAAAAAATCGATTATTGACAATTAAATTGCTAAAACTTATATTTAGAACTATGTTTTATCTTAAAAAGCAATAGCTTCGAAAATAATTAAAACAATAGCAAAAACAAATGTTGCTAAGATTACAATAATTAAAAGAAAAATTAAAAGAAGTTTAAATTCAAAAAGAATAAAAACAAGTCTAAGTTTAAGTTTAATAAAAACAAGAATAAAAATAGCAATAACAAAGAGTAGAAAGCTATTGAAGCAATAATCTATAGACGTTATCTTGTTTTTGTTATTGTAACAATCTTATTTGCAATTTTTGAGTTGTCTATCTCTACAATTATAACGTTAGCTCTTGTCGTTAATTGTTTCTCGCGCAAATAAATCTTCGACACAAGATGTTCGCAATATATATTTGAGAATTCTAGTGTCTTTGTGTTCTACTCAAAAATATAGAGAACAATTAATTAAAAATATAGAGAACAATTTATTTGCTATAGATATTAGAATTATTTGTCTATTTGTTAGATACAAAGACAAAAAAGCTTGTTATATTACAATTTACAATATATAATATGTATTTAATTCTCTTTACAATTTGATCTTCTATAGTTAGTTAAAAGACGCTAGTATTGTTGGAAAAATTATTAGTTATAACTTTTCTATTAATGTTTAGCGAGCTCGAACAATCAAAGACTTTGATTTTTACTTTTTGAATTTAAAAATATTTATCGCACTCTTTGTTGTTGCTATTGCTCTATTGGCGATTAACGAAAATATAGTAACTATATAATACGAACGACTTAATTATCTAGACAAATAAAATGTCTACTAGTTGGTTCGCAAAGAGACTTTTAATCTTATCAAGTTATCTTCGAATAATGCTTGTGTCTCTTGCGCACGCATAGAGGGCAAAACGACGTCTTATTAAATCTCTATTAGATTTGATCGTTAAGAAAACAACCTTATTTACGTCGACGTTATAGAATCTATGTCTTTGGACGATTTCGATAGCACTCGTTACGTTTGCATTTGACTAAATAATAAAATCAAACGTTTGCGAATAAAATATCTTAAGAACAAAAATAAGACTAGTTTGTTAACTTTCTTTAAGCGCTACATTAACGAATTTAAGCATAAAGACAACAAATGTATTCGCATTCGCATTGACAACAACAATAAATATATAAGTAGAGTCTTTTAAGTCTAACGAAAAGAGCGTAAGATACGTATCGAATTAACAATTGTTGTCTTCTTTAAAATAAACAAATGTGTCGAACATTTTAACTAGATTTTAATGCGAAAGACTAGCATTATAATTAAAGATGCTAGCTTGATCGTAAATTTCTAGTTAGAAATTATCTAAATAATCAACTTATATTGCAACATCTTTTTTGTCGTTAAACGTTTTATTATTTCTTTTGAAACAAGTATTGAACATCTTTATAATTACAAGCATATTTGGCGCATTAATTAGCAAAGAGAAGCGTTAAAAATCTAATCAAGTATTAATTAACAAATTTTTTAGAATTGCATTCGATCCTTAATTTTAGTAGAATACAAGAGAGAGCATATCTATTGCATAATAAATAACAAAGACAAAATTTAACAAATGTTAAAAGTTTATTGACTAGACAATAAGCGAGCATTATTTAGCTTTAATGCTAATTATAGTAAGACTAGTTGTCAAAACAACAATATGCGTTTGTCTATAGTCTTATTTACGCAATCTAATACTACGAATGTTATTAATAAATTTCTAAATTCTGTAAAAGCTAAATTGAACAAGCTTTTCGTAACAATATTACGACAACAACAAAGAGTTGTTTTGCTCTCGAATTATATCGAGAATTTTAATAAGCTAGATTTATTTATCTTATCTAAAATTTTTTTTTTTTTAGACTCTAAAAACACTACTTTCTTTAAGTTATTTTTCGACTTTAAAGATAGTATTTTCTTCGACTTTATAGACTTCAATAAGTTCTCTAAAGTTACTAAATTACTAAATACGTTTCAAAATTTATTGTTTTCAAATTTTGATTTAGCGCTACAAAGAGACTTGAAACTTCGATTGTATTAAGATAAATTTGCAAACTCTTTTGTTTTGTTGTTCAAAATCTTGTTATTAGAGCTATATAAGTCTAAGATTTACGTTGAAGCTATAACAAATATCTATTATAAAATAAATTGATAATTAGTTGAACAAAACAAAATCAAATTCTTAAAAGAGAACAATATCTATATTGTTTGCTTAGCACTTAATGGGCGTTACGTACTTCGTAAAAGATAAATTTACAAAATTAAACAAAAAGTTAATAGCAAAGTTCTTCGCTATAAAGTTTGTTAAATTATTAGAAGCTTTAAACAACGCGAAGATCTAAATTATATCAAGATCTTTGCAATTGTAATTAAGTCGATAAATTACAAAATTATCTTTGTCTTTGTTGTCGTTAATAGTTGAAACTTGAAGCAAATAAACGTTGTTATTGTCTTTTTTTACAAAAATATTAACAAAGAGATCTATATAAAATTATTTTACAACTTTGAGCAAAGCAAAAAAGTTTGTCGACTTAGAAAAATCCTCTATAAACTCAAGCAATTATCTTGAGTATAATATCACACTTTTGTAGCGTTTCTCAAGAAGTATTACTTTTGTTTATTAGACTTCGATCTAAGTATCTTTACTAATAACTTTACTATTATTGTTATCTATATAGACGATCTCTTGATTGTTGATATCAACAAAAAGTTTATCGATATCGTCAAAAGAGCTCTTGCTAATCGATTCAAAATAATTGACTTAAATTTTGTTCAATAATATTTAGAAATCGAAATTGAGCGCAATCTTGCAATTCGAATTCTCTATTTAAGTTAAAAAGCATATCTAGAAAAGATATTGAAGAATTACAAAATATAAGAGTATAAATTAGTTGTTACTTTTATAGACACATTCAAAATATATGTTGTCAATTCGAACTATATTGTCGACTTGAGTTATTGTTATATCTATTAATTGGCAATTGATTTTCTTATGTACGCGATACTAGATATTTGATTAGATATCGCTTTTGTTGTCTTAGTAATAAATAGATATGCTTTCAATTTTATCGACGCTTACTAAAAAATTATTAAACAAATATTTTGTTATCTTTGAGATACTTTTGATCTTTGTTTTATCTTTTGTAAGAGCATTCGTTTCTTGTTAGACTATATCGACGTCGATTAAGACAAAAATCAAGATATTTGTTGTTTTATCTTTGAATATGTCTTTAATCTAAAGAGTATCGCTATTAGTTAATTATTTAAACGTTAATTAATTGTTGCTCTTTCTATTTACAAAGCCAAGTATATTGAACAAACGTAGATCGTTAAGAAGATTATTTGGCTCTAAACATTGTTAAAGCAATTGCAATCTTTTTATTTATTTCTATTGTTATTGTTTACGTCTAAAGCTTTTGTTGTTGTTAATTTTTTTTTTTGATATTTTCGACGTTGTGTCTAGTTGTTATTGTTATCTATTGCAACAATTAGAGAGTTATAGCGTTTGCTAAAAATCTCGCGTAGCATGTTTGAACAAAGCATATAAGTATTCAAATTTAATTTGTTTGCAAAAAGATTGCAAATAACTAGATTAAGCTAAAATATATCTTTATTAAGAAACAAATAGCTAACAAGCTAATTAAAGCTTTTTCTTGTAACGCATTTGAAGCGTTTCGACGAGTTCTTAAACTAACTTGATAATTAAATTACTTGTAATCTCGAACATAGATACTAGACTTAGTTATTTGAACAATTTGCGATTAGATAGTTGCTATATCTATTGCTATTAATCTTTGCACTATCTATTTAAATCTATATTTATTGTTTTCTTTGTCTTACTAATAAAGTTATTAAGCATTATTGGCGACGTCTATATAGATCTTTGTTAGAATTTTATCTCTTATATATTTTTTGAGTCTTAGAGTATCTCGAACGCGTAGATATACGTACATCTGCATATAAATTGCTAACAAAGAACTTTTATGCACTTTTTTTACTTTTGCTAGAAAGATACTTGGGACTTAATAGTTTTAGAATAAATTTTGAACTTAATAAAATATAGAACATAATTTATATAAGAGCTAATTTCTAGACTTAGATCAAATAGAAGTGTCGAAATATTGTAATCGATTTAATCTAGTGTTGACACTACTTGATCCAACACTATCCAATTTAATATCACGTGATCGATTTGGATAGTTGCGATCAATATATATAGATGGGCAAAGCCCCAGCTCCTACATAGTAACTAAGCGTTCTACCATCTATTATTTTGATATAATTTAGCTTGTAAGACAACAAACAAAAAATTGCCAAAAAATATAGCAACGCAAATTAATTGTAACAAAGAAAAAAAATCGATTAAAATAATTTCTAATATACAAAAAATAATATAAAGAAATAATATATTAAGCTATTATTAGTTAAGTATTTATAATATAAAAAAAATACAAATACAAATTTAAAACAATAATTTTATATAAAATTTGCAAATATTAGAAAACTAATAATTTGTTAATTTTGAAGATATTTTTTGCAAAATTAATTTAAGAAATCTTGCAAAATAAAGCTGTTAACAAAAAAAACAATAAAAAATATTAAGAATTTTATAATTAACTTTTTCTCTAATAAATATATTATTTATTTATATTATTATTGTTTCTATATAGTATATACTAATATTCTGCTTTATATATTTAGATAGTAATTTTTTTATTATTTATATTAATTGCAAAATTATTAAACTTAAAAATTTGCAATTGTTAAAGCAATTAATACAGAATCTAAAACTTTACTATAATAAATAGTAATAAAAAGTAATAAAATTAATATTTAAATATCTTGGGCATATAGCTTATCCCGGGTGCAGATTTCCCACCCAGGACGAGCTTATCTTGGGTGGGAATTCCCACTTGGGGTGAGCTCTATCCATGCTTAGTCTATGCTCAACATAGAGCGTGTTAAATTAAACAAAAATTATAAGTTTGAAAAGACGTCTCTATTGCAAATTGTATATATTAAGTATATGCTAAATCTATAATCTTGTTATTGTAGAGCTTATTTTAAGTAAAAAATTTGCATCTAAAATAAGCTTTGTTTATGTCGAGTTTATGCTTTACGTATATTGTGCTAAATTAAGCAAAAAAATTGAAAATTTAAAGACGCATTAAAGAGAAGATATATATATCTAGCATATATTGAGCATATAAATTGATTATCTCAATATATTGAGTAATTATAATTTTGTTCGATTTCTAAAACTTAGAACAAGCTAGATATATACTTAATATAGTTTATAACTATTAAAAGAAAAACTATTATCTTAATCTTAAACGCGCAATTTCGACGCATTTATACAAAATACAATTCAAATATAGATTTAATATTGTTGTAGCATATGTTAAGAATAAGTAAAATCGCGCAAGTTGCGTATTAAGTCTTTAGCGTATTTTGTAAAATTAAAGTATAATTGTCGCGTCTTCTATCTTTATCTTTTCTAATTATTTGTATTATTGTAGTATATACTTTTGATTTTATCAATAGATTTATAGTATAAGTTTAGCATATTCTTTAATTTTATTGCTTCTATTATCTTAATATATACTTAATATAAGTGTTGTCGCAATTTAACTTGTTAGCTTTAGAGCATATTACAACAATTCTAATGTAACGAACGCACAAAACTTGTCTTCTTTAGAATACTATTATAGTAAGCATAGCATATGCGACGCTTTTGTCTAGCATATATTGATTATATACTTAAGAATTTTTCTTTAATTCGAATCTCGATTTTGTAATTAAATGTAAGCGTCTAGCTATAGCACAATTCTATATCAAATATATACTAAGTCTATATTTAGCGCATGTAAGATTTAACTAAATAGATAACAAATTTAGTAAAAAGACATTTTTTGTCGCAATTTAACTTATGCTAAGCATCAACAATATTTACTATTAAAATTTTAAAAAATAATAGACAATCTATATATAGATTTGATCTAAGTTTAGCATATATTAAACATTATTAATTGTGTCAAATCTTAAGACTTAAATTGTTTTCTTTAATACAAGCGTATAAGTTGCATAAATCTAGTTGCAACTCTATATATACTAAATATTAACAAATATAATTGTACAATAACGTCGATTAATTAAATATATAAAATAACTTTTATCGCTCTTAATTGCTAGTTATTTATATATATAGTTGTAGTTTTATTTATGTTCGATATATACTAAATTAAGATTAAAATTAAGCTATGTCGCTACTAAAGAACGTATTATATTAAAACAAGTAAACAAATATTTTGATTAATTATATACAACGTATATGCTAAGCATATGTAGTTGCAAATCTAAATACAAGAAATATTTCTTCAAACATACGTTATTTTAGAGAGAAATATATGTCTTTTTTACATTTAACATATACTTAGTTTATGCTAGTTTAATGTTGTAAAGCTTTGAATTAAATTCGAAGAATAGCAAGATGCAAACTATTCTATAAAATCAAAGTATAACTTCTATATACTTTGCTTAAGCTAAGCTTATGTCTTGTATAAATACGAATATGTAGTTAATATAATCGTCTATTAATATGCAAACAACATAAAGTATATTGCGTAAACTAGATTAATATTAAACATATATTAAGCTTATATAGAACAATTGTTTTAATTAAGAATTTGTAATTGTTTTCAACACAAACTTTTATCGCGAGATAAACTTATTTTATATTTGTTATATGCTTGGTTTATCTCTTATTTTCCTTGTTCTTATACTATATATACAAATGCTTATTTTGTAATTTAAGACTTCAACAACGCATTAATTACGCATAAATTCGACTAATACTAGACTTGTATTAATACGACTTTTAAAGTTACTAATTAATTATTGTTTATTGTTTTTTCTTAAGTATTTGTCTCTCGATTTAAAGAATGTTTGCAAGAAATATACTTTTAATTTAGTTTTAAAATATGCTAAGCTTACGCTAATTTACTTTTAGCGCTATACTAGTATTTTAATCGAAAAGCTTTTTCTTGTATATTTTATTATACTAGTTTATACTTAGCATATGTTTAGACTATGCGCAAATTAATGTTTTTGTTACAAATATCGAATCTTTTAGTAGATTATTTAATTATATCTTAAATTTAATCTATATTAAGTATATACTAGTATCAAAGAAGCGTAAAGAAGCGAAGAAATTTTGTAGTAATAGTGCGCTTAAAATCTCGAAAATCTTTAAAGATTTATATTTTATTTATGTTTAATATATACGTAATTAACGAAAAAAAGTTGCTTGTAATAGTAAAAAGTTAAATGCAATAATCAACTTTAATAAGAGAGTCTAAAACTCGTATATATTACACTTATATTTACTATATATACAAAAAAGAATTACGATGCTTCTCTTAATTTAAACAAAAACAAGTCTTATTTGTTAATTTACTATACTAAAACTATGCTAATTTTATACTTAACAAATACTTGCGTTTTAACTAATATTTTAATAGCAAAGAGTAAGATGTTATTTGCGATTTTATATTATATTTATAATACGTCTATACTAAGTTTATGCGTAGCTAATTCTTTTTTAAATAAATTTATCTCTATTAACAATAAGAGTTAATGCGATTATCTTTTTATCTATACTAAAATTATGCTAAGTCTATACTTAGTTAATGCAATTATTGCGAAAACTATTGTTATATCTACGACTAAGAAAGACAGAAATTAGATTATCTTTTATTATGTATATTAGACATATATTAAGTATAAATTAGAACAAATTGACAACAAGAAGCTTTTAAGATTGTTTAATTGAATCTTAGACTTAATATATGCTACTTATGCATAATACTTTGATTTGTTTTAACTAGTTGTGTGCTTTCGATTGTGTCTAGTATATATAATATAGACAATTAAATATTTGTCTTTTTGATTTCGATCTAGCGAAGTGAATTGATACTTACTATATACTTTGCTTTTGCGTAATTGTTGCGACAATTATATTTTAATAAAAAAAATTCTTTTGCAAATTAATTTGAAATAAAGTACAATCTATATTTAATATAAAATCCCTCTATACTTTCTTTAATCTTAAATTAAGATTTTTCTTTTAATTATATTTAAATATATGTTAAGTTTATATCTTGTCTACGTTTGCTATATACTTATCTTATTTATTATTTTAATCTTGTACTTACTTTTTCTATCTTAAATACTATTCTTTATAAGATAAAGCTAAACAAACGATTATAACAGTTTGTCGCGTTGTTGTACTTGTTAGTTTTACAAATAATACAAATGTCTTATATGTAATTTTATCTTCGATTGTTTCTTTTTAATTTCGAATTTTTTAATAAAGTAATAAATCTTCTTTCAAATTAATGCTTAATATAAATTCGATATATACTAGATTTATGCGTAGTCTTTCAAGTTTAAACAAAAGCTTTTAAACTATCAATATTATGCAATATTTGTAAAACAAAAATATAAATTTATAAACTAGTTTATCTTTGTTGTTGTCTTAATTGTTTGATAAATATTGTTAATTTGCTTGTAATAAAATCATATTTAAAATATTTTTTGTGTTGTTAATAATATCGAATTTCTTTAATTCGACAACTTCTTTTGTTAGTTTTTTCTCTTTCTTTTGTAGAAGTTTGTTACGTTTTTGACATATACGTTGTATGCGTTGTTTTCGCATTTAATTTTTAATTTAATATTTTAATAGTATTGCTTTGTATTTTTTGTTCGATTTTGATATATTGTTTATAAAGCTTAAGTTTGATTTATATTTATTCGAATTAAACAACAATATACATTAAGTTAATATTTAACATTTATCTTTTCTAAATAGTGTCTTTGTATGTCGCTATATTAGAGAAAATATTTTAGAATCTTTATCAAATATATGTTGAATTAATACTTGATATTTGTTTTTTCTAAATAGTATCTCTATATGTTGTTGTATTAAAGAAGACATTTTAGAATCTTTATCTAATATATGTTGAGTCAATATTTAATATCTATTTTTTTTAAATAATGTCTTTGTATATTGTTGTATTAAAGAAGATATTTTAGAATCTTTATTTAATATATATCGAATCAATACTTGGCGTTTGTTTTTTCTAAATAGTGTCTTTATATATTGTTGTATTAAAGAAGACGTTTTAGAATCTTTATCTAATATATATTAAGTTAATATTCAATATTAATTTTTTATTAAGTAAGTAGTTTTTGAATTGCGACTCTAAGATGTATAAAAAAATTTGCTATTAAATTTAAATATTATATTTGTGTCAAATTTATACTTAGAATCAAATCTATTAAGAAAGAATATTATATAAGGATTTTTTAAATTAAAAGAAAAATATAGATATTGTTAACAATGTTTTGCAATTCTTCGATTTTTTTTATCTATAATTTGATTAATTATTAAGTCAAATTGAATATAAATTAATTGTATATATTTTTTTTAATTAATTGAGCGACAATACAATTGAATTTACTACGATTGCGTTAAATAAATAAAATATCTTTTTTTATCTTAAAATTGTTCTTTTCAAACATCTTAATAGCGTATTTTCTTATTTTGGCATATAATTAGCATAAATATAGCTTAAAACAAATATAGATTTTATCTAAATATAAAAATAAGTAATAATAGCTTTTGTCTTGCAAACTTATTGTCTTAAAAGTAATTGCTTTTTTCTATATTAATATAATTGCAAACTAGTGTCTATTAATGCGAAAAAAAATTTGATTTCTCTTTATATAGTTTAACAAAAATTTATTTTGTTTTTTAATATTTAATTTATATTTTAAGTTTAAGATATAATATGCTTATACTATCTATGCGCTATAGTAATTTGTTAATAGTTTTAATCTTTTAAAGTTAATTAATAAAATAAATTGCTAAATAATTAAAATAATGTTTTCGAAAATTACGCTTAAAATATATTTGACAAAAGATTAATATATGTTTAAAATATTCAAATTACTCTCGAAAGTTGTTAAAATTGTAAAAATATTTCTTAAATTTTAAACAAAATATTAGTAATATTTGTGTAATTTTAGTATATACTAAATATATCTTAAGCTTGTTTTTTGTTGATATCTATTGTAAAAGTTCGCAACTCTTTGTTTTTATAATCAATATAAAAAATTTAAATAATTTGACAAACAACTTCTTTTAACGCTTTAAACATTTTAATAAATATTGTATAATAATCTTTGATAGTCTCTATATTGATTTACGCGTAATAGTAGATATTAATTTTTATTACAATTTAAGCGTATATTTAATGTATATTGTGTATGCATTAAATTTACAATAATAATTCTTGTTTTAATTCGAAATATTATATAAGTTTGTTTTGTCTTAAATTTGTTTAAATACAAAATTTATTTTAAAATATAATTAATTTATAAAGATTTTAGTCTAAGTATAAGTATAGTATACAACAATATATTGTTAGAAATTTTTGTTAAGATAAATAATACTTTTAATTTATTGCTTCTTTAAAGAATGCAATTGATTAAAAGTAAATTTTTGTTTAATTTTTATAGATTATAAGCTAGATTTATGCAATGTTTAAACTAAATATAAACTAATTTTTCAAAACTATTTTAATAGAAAATTTTTCGAATTTTTGTTTGCAAATTAATGTCGCTATGCGATCTTTTACATTAAAACTATTGTATATATAACATAAAGCAATCTTGCTATATTTTGTGTATAGATCGAATATAATAGAAGAGATAACAAAGCGTTTTGCAAAATATTTAGCGCAAACAACACATATATTAAATATAAGCTTAGTTTACGCGTTGTTAAAGACAATAAATTTTGTTGTTTAATTATCGCAATTATATTGTCGACAATTTCTCGAAGCATTTTGATAGAATATAATAAATAATAAGCATAATTTTCGCGTGCAACTAGCATAAAGAATAGAAATTGTTTTTGATTAACAAAAATATAGATGTTTAATTGCGTATCGCATATACTAGTTTTAATTTTGTTATTTTTTTAAGAATAATTAAATTTTGTGTATATTTAGTATATATTAAACTTGTACTAGAATAAAATTGATCGCAAATAGAGTTTCTAGAAGCTAGATATTTAATAAAAATACAATTTTTTGTGCGTTATTGTAATTCGTAATCTATTAAGACGCGAAAATAATTAATATCGATATATATTAAGTTTGCGTTAACAATTTAATTTGTGTGCTATAATTTCGTATTAAAAAGTAAAGAGTATTTAATTTAATAAATCTATAAAATTAGCTTACAAACAACATAGATAAAGTAAGAGTTTATTTTATAAATCTTTTATATAATAAGCTCTTAATTCTTGTATACGCGAGTTATAGATTCAAGATATATACAATATATATGTTAATTTTGCCATTTTTTAAGAAATCTATAATATTAGATCTCTATACAATACTTTAATTGCGCGTTAACATTTATTGTATGCGTCAATTAAATAAAATATTGTCAAAAATTATTAATATTCTTAAGCTTAACTCTATTGTATACTAAATATATACGTAGTATATTTGAATACGCATGTTCGCAATGCTTGATTTCGAAACATTTGAAGCTTTGATATTAAATTTTGTTTGCTTTGTTTTTTTTTTTTTTTTTTTAAAATAGAAGAGCAATCTAAGTAATCTTGAAGTTAATTGCAACAATAAAGAATTGAATCTAGTCTTAATATAAGTCAAAATTATATCTTACTTAAGTTAAATATACACTAGATATATATTTGTTAATTAACGCTTTAATAGAAATGTTAATTAAGATTTCGACTAATATTGTGCTTTTCTTATATACAAAATAAAGAATTTTCTTTAAATACATATATAAATATGCTAGAATATCGTAATAATTTTGCACTTTTAATACAACTACTTAATTGCGTTCTTCGAAGATAATCGCAATTTTATTGACGTTAATAAAGTTTTATATATAATAAATATTAACTCAACATATAATAGATATAAAACGTAAAAAAGAATCTATCTTTTTAAGTTCTATAAGCAATAATTTGTTAAAACTATTAAAATTTTAATTGTTTAATATATTTTAATTTTCTTAATTGTTTATAAAAACATTTTTGTTAACATCTTAATTACTTAATGTTGCATTCGACTTAATAATATTAATATTGTTAAGATTCGAAGTTTGTTTATATGTTTAGCGAATATCTAGTATATAATAAGTATAAAGTAAATCTTAATTTTATTTATTTATTGCGAAATTGTTTGTTAATCTTAATTTGCAAAATTCTTAGACATAAAAGAATTCTTTTTGTTAAAAAACATAAAGATTTCGAAAACAAAAAAATTGATAATATTATCGAAAGATATATTGCTATTAAGATTTGAATTAAATATAAACTAAGCTTAAATATAATATATGTGTAAAACAAGTAATTAAATTGCGCAAATTTAAAACTATATTAAGTTTATACTATGTTTAGAAGTAATTTATGCTATAACAAAATGTAATTCTGTAGTACGTAAATCTTGTTTTTGAACTTAATTGATTGCGCGTTATAAATTTTACACAACTCTAAAAATGCTATAGATATAGAAAATTAAATTTATGTCTAATATATATTAGAAAAAAGCAAAATTCTAAAAATTAATTTTTAGTTAATATTAAATAAAAAGATTTATATTTTATATAGATTATATATATATTAAGCTTGCATTTCGATTGCGAGCAAAGATCGCAATTAATTTTTATAATTCGAAATAATTATGCTAAGTATAAGTTGAGTATCGACAAAGTTTATCTCGAGTAGGAATTCTTACTTGGGATAAGTTTATCTCGAGTAGGAATTCTTACTTGGGATAAGCTTGTCTCGAGTGCGATTTCTGCACTCGAGGTAAGCTGCAACCCGAAATATCTTTATTATATTAAAATTTAAAATAATTAGCAAAATATTAAAAATTTAAACTATTTTATTTATTGTATTTTATTATTTGTATTATTTTGTTGTATTATCGATCTATTAGCTATACTTCAGATATTCTAATTAACAAACAGATAAATTTCTTGCTTTGTTTCAAACTTATAATCTGTTAAAATAATAGATAGTAGAACGCTTAGTTTCTATATAGAAACTGAGACAAAGTCTATCTATATATATTAGTCGAAGCTATTCGAGTCTATTATATAATATCGGATCGAATAGTGTCGAATCAAATAGTATCAATACTAGATTAGATCGATTACAGTATTTCGATAGAAGCTAGCTCGATCGAGATTTTAAGTCTTAATATATCGAGTAGTAAAATATCTAAATTGTTGATTTGTTAATACGTAAAGTTGTTAAGATGTTTTTCTATTAATTCTATTAATAGTTTAGAGTTTAAACTTAAATTTAAAGTTTTGATTTATCTCGAGAAGTTTCTAATTCGATTACTATCAATACTATCAAGTTATAAATAGAAAAATTACGTAATTTGCGAAAAATATATACGCGTAAGTAATCTTCCTATCTATATTTGTCTTATATATCGCTCTACTTGTCTAGTACTTAGGAAGTCTAATTAATTATAATTTTTTTTCGATTTAATAAAAATTTTAATCAACCGTTGAACAATCGTAGTTCAACCCTAAAATCTATTTCTCCGGTTGATGGTTTTTGAGATTATTAATCGTTAAACAATCGAAAATTAGAATTTTTCTAGTTGTTAATCGGTTGCAAAACGGTTTTTAATCGATTTTAGTCGATTTTAGAACAGTTGTACAACGGTTAAATTTTTCACTAGTCTGGCTATATAGTATTTTATAGTTAATACAAACTATATTGCAATAACAAGTAACAAAACTACAATAACAATATTTGCGTTATATATGTTTAAAGAGCTAGAATAGTAAGATCGAACAATATAAATTAATTAAGATATACTTCTCTAATAATATATATCTTATTATATATAACAATTTAAATAAATAAATATATTATTATTGTTTTTGTTTTAAAGATTAAGAGAAAAACTTATTGTTTGCAATATTAATATAGACTACAATATTTGTTCTTTTTTATATAAAATTGTTAAAAATATTTAGTTTTGCTAAATATTGCTTGCAATCAAGCAATACTAGTAGATTTATAGCTAGTATCTTATATAGATAGTTCTTTTTGTTAATCTAATATATTGTTAATAATATTTTATTTTCTAAACTATAATAAGATAATACATTATAGAGACATATAGCTTATCCCGGGTGCAGATTTCCTATTCGGGACGAGCTTATCTCGAATAGAAATTTCTATTCGAAGTAAGCTCTATTTATGCTTAGTCTATACTCAATATAGAGCGTGCTAAATAAAACAAAGATTATAAGTTTGAAAAGACGTCTCTATTGCAAGTTATATATATCAAATATATACTAAATCTATAATCTAATTATTTTAGAGTTTATTTTGAATAAGAAATCTATATTTGAGATAAGTTTTATTTATATTGAGTCTATACTTTATATATATTGTGCTAAATTAAGCAAAAAAATTGAAAGTTTGAAAATATATTAAAGAAAAGATATATATATCTAGTATATACTAAATATATAAATTGATTATTACAATATATCGAGTAATTATAATTTTGTTCAATTTCTAAAACTTAGAATAAGCTAGATATATATTTAATATAGTTTATAATTGTTAAAAGAAAAACTATTATCTCGATTTTAAATGCGCAATTTCAACGCATTTATACGAAATACAATTTAAATATAGATTTAGTATTGCTATAGTATATATTAAAAATAAATAAAATTGCGCAAGTCGCGTATTAAGTTTTTAGCGTATTTTGTAAAATTAAAATACAATTGTTGTATCTTTTATTTTTATCTTTTCTAATTATTTGTATTATTGTAGTATATACTTTTGATTTTATTAACAAATCTATAATATAAGTTTAGTATATTCTCTAATTTTATTGCTTCTATTATTTTAATATATATTTAACATAAGTATTGTCGCAATTTAGTTTGCTAATTTTAGAGCATATTATAACAATCTTAATATAATAAATGCGTAAAATTTGTTTTCTCTAAAATATTATTACAATAAATATAATATATGCGATACTTTTGTCTAGTATATATTGATTATATATTTAAGAATCTTTTTTTAATTCGAATTTCGATTTTGTAATTAAATATAAGTATTCAGTTATAATATAATTCTATATTAGATATATACTAAATTTATATTTAGTATATATAAAATTTAACTAAATAGATAACAAATCTAGTAAAAAGATATTTTTTGTTACAATTTAGTTTATACTAAGTATTAGCAATATCTACTATTAAAATCTTAAAAAATAATAGACAATCTATATATAAATTTAATCTAAACTTAATATATATTAAATATTATTAATTGCGTCAAATTTTAAAACTCGATTTTTTTTTAATACAAATATATAAGTTGTATAAATTTAATTGCAACTCTATATATACTAAATATTAACAAATATAATTGTACAATAATATCGACTAATTAAATATATAGAATAATTTTTATTGCTCTTAATTGTTAGCTATTCGTATATATAGTTATAATTTTATTTATATTCGATATATATTAAGTCGAGATTAAAATTAAGTTATATTACTATTAAAAAATATATTATACTAAAACAAGTAAACAAATATCTTGATTAATTATATATAATATATACGTTAAATATATATAGCTGCAAATTTAAATACAAAAAATATTTTTTCAAATATATATTATTTCGAAAAAAAATATATATCTCTTTTATATTTAATATATGTCTAGCTTATATTAATTTAATATTGTAAAACTTTAAATTAAATTTAAAAAATAACAAAATGCAAATTATTTTATAGAATTGAAATATAACTTTTATATACTTTGTTTAAACTAAATTTATATTTTGTATAGATACAAAAATATTATTAATACAATTATTTATTAATATATAAACAATATAAAATATATTATATAAGCTAGATTAATATTAAGTATATATTAAATTTATATAGAACAATTGTTATAATCAAGAATTTGCAACTATTTTCGATATATACTTTTATTAAAAAATAAGTTTATTTTATATTTGTTATATATTTGATTTATTTTTTATTTTTCGTGTTCTTATACTATATATACAAATGTTTATTTTGTTATTTAAGACTTTAATAACGCATTAATCATATATAGACTTAATTAATATTAAATTTGCACTAACACAACTTTTAGAATTATTAATTAATTATTGTTTGTTATTTTTTCTTAAATATTTGTTTTTTAATTTAAAGAATATTTGCAAGAAGTATACTTCTAGCTTAGTTTTAAAATATATTAAGTTTATATTAATTTATTTTTAGCGCTATATTAGTATTTTAATTGAAAAACTTCTTTTTGTATATTTTATTGTATTAATTTGTATTTAATATATATTTAAATTATATGCAAATTAATATATCTATTACAAATATTAAATTTTCGAGTAGATTATTTAATTATATTTTAGATTTAGTCTATACTAAATATATATTAGTATTAAAAAAATATAAAGAAACAAAGAAATTTTATAATAATACTATATTTAAGATTTTAAAATTTTTTAAAGATTTATATTCTATTTATATTTAATATATATATAGTTAACAAAAAAAAGTTGTTTGTAATAATAAGAAGTCAAATACAATAGTTGATTTTAATAAAAGAGTTTAAGACTTATATATATTATATTTATACTTACTATATATATAGAAAAGAATTACAATACTTTTTTTGATTTGAATAAGAGCAAATTTTATTTGCTAATTTATTATATTAAAATTATACTAATTTTATATTTAATAGATATTTGCGTTCTAATTAATATTCTAATAGCAAAGAAAAGTAAAATACTATTTGCAATTTTATATTATATCTATAATATATCTATATTAAGTTTATATATAGCTAATTCTTTTCTAAATAGATTTATTTTTGTTAACAACAAAAGTTAGTGCAACTATTTTTCTATCTATACTAAAATTATACTAAATCTATATTTAGCTAATATAGTTACTACAAAAACTATTGTTATATTTATAACTAAAAACAAAGATTAGATTGTCTCTTATTATATATATTAGATATATGCAAAATATAAATTAGAACAAATTAATAACAAAAAGTTTTCAAAATTGTTTAACTAAGTTTTAAACTTAAAATATATTGTATATAATATTCTAATTTGTTTTAATTAATTATATATTTTCGATTGTATCTAGTATATACAATATAGATAATTAGATATTTGTTTTTTTAATTTTAATCTAACAAAGTAAATTAATATCTATTATATATTTTGCTTTTGCGTAGCTGCTACAATAGCTATATTTTAATAGAAAAATTTCTTTTGCAAATTAATTTAAAATAAAGTATAATCTATATCTAATATAAAATTTCTCTATATTTTCTTTAATTTTGAATTAAAATTTTTCTTTTAATTATATTTAAATATATATTAAGTCTATATCTTGTCTATATTTATTATATATTTATTTTATTTATTATTTTAATTTTGTATTTATTTTTTCTATTCTAAATATTATTTTTTATAAGATAAAATTAAATAAGCAATTATAATAGTTTGTTGAGTTGTTGTACTTGTTAGTTTTACAAATAATATAAAAATATCTTATATATAATCTTGTTTTCAATTGTTTTTTTTTTAATTTCGAATCTTTTAATAAAGTAATAAATTTTTTTTTAAACTAATATTTAATATAAACTCGATATATGCTAGATCTATATATAGTTTTTCGAATTTAAACAAAAACTCTTAAATTATTAATATTATATAATATTTATAAAACAAAGATATAAATTTATAAGCTAGTTTATCTTTGTTATTGTTTTAATTGCTTAATAGATATTGTTAATTTATTTGTAATAAAATTATATTTAAAATATTCTTTGTATTGCTAGTAATATCGAATTCTTTTAATTTAACAATTTTTTTTGTTGGTTTTTTCTCTTTTTTTTGTAGAAGTTTGTTATATTTTTAACATATATATTGTATATGCTGTTTTTGTACTTAATTTTTAATTTGATATTTTAATAGTATTGTTTTGTATTTTTTATTCGATTTTAATATATTGTTTATAAAGTTTAAACTTAATTTATATTTATTCGAATTAAACAACAATATATATTAAGTTAATATTTAATATTTGTCTTTTCTAAATAATATCTTTATATATTGTTGTATTAAAAAAAATATTTTAGAATTTTTATTAAATATATATTGAATCGATATTTAATGTTTGTCTCTTTTAGATAGTATTTTTGTATATTGTTGTATTAAAAAAAATTTAGAATCTTTATTTAATATATATTAAATCAATATTTAATATTTGTCTTTTCTAAATAGTATTTTTGTATATTGTTGTATTAAAAAAATATTTTAGAATCTTTATTTAATATATATTGAGTCGATGCTCGATATTTGTTTTTTCTAAATAGTATTTTTGTATATTGTTGTATTAAAAAAGATATTTTAGAATTTTTATCTAATATATATCGAGTCGATATTTGATATTTGCTTTTTTTAAATAATATCTCTATATATTGTTGTATTAAAAAAGATGTTTTAGAATTTTAATTTAATATATATTAAGTCGATATTTAATGTCGATTTTTTACTAAGTAAATAGTTTTTAGATTGCAACTTTAAAACATATAAAAAATCTTGCTATTAAATTTAGATATTATATTTGTGCTAGATTTATATTTAGAATTAAGTCTATTAAAAAAGAATATTATATAAGAATTTTTTAAATTGAAAGAAAAATATAAATATTGTTAATAATATTTTGCAACTCTTCAATCTTTTTTATTTATAATTTGATTAATTATTAAGTTAAATTAAATATAAACTAATTATATATATCTTTTTTAATTAGTTAAACAATAATACAATTTAATTTACTACAATTGCATTAAGTAGATAAAATATCTTTTTCTATCTTAAAATTGTTTTTTTCAAATATCTTAATAGTATATTTTCTTATTTTAATATATAGTTAATATAAATATAGTTTAGAACAAATATAGATTCTATCTAAATATAGAAATAAGTAGTAATAATTTTTGTTTTGCAAATTTATTGTTTTAAAAGTAATTGCTTTCTTTTATATTAGTATAATTGCAAACTAGCGTTTATTAATATAAAAAAAAATTAATTTCTTTTTATATAGTTTGACAAGAATTTATTTTGTTTTTTGATATTTAATTTATATTTTAAGTTTAAAATATAATGTGTTTATATTATTTATATATTGTAGTAATTTGTTAATAGTTTTGATTTTTTAAAATTAATTAATAAGATAAATTGTCAAATAATTAAAATAATATTTTCGAGAGTTATATTTAGAATATATTTGACAAAAAACTAATATATACTCGAGATATTCGAACTATTTTTAAGAGTTATTAAAATTATAAAAATACTTTTTAAATTCTAAACAAGATATTAGTAATATCTAGATAATTCTAGTATATATTAAGTATATTTTAAATTTGTTTTTTGTTTATATTTATTGTAAAAGTTTGCAACTTTTTGTTTTTACAATTAATATAAAAAATTTGAATAGTTTAACAAACAATTTCTTCTAATACTTTAAATATCTTAATAAATATAATATAATAATTTTTAATAATTTCTATATTAATTTACGCATAGTAATAGATATTAATTTCTATTATAATTTAAGTATATATTTAATATATATTGTGTATATATTAAATTTACAATAATAATTCTTGTTTTAATCTAAGATATTGTATAGATTTGTTTTATTTTAAATTTGTTTAAATATAAGATTTATTTCGAAATATAATTGATTTATAAAGATTTTAGTCTAAGTATAAATATAGTATACAATTATATATTGTTAAAATTTTTTGTTAAAATAAATAATACTTTTAATTTATTGTTTTTTTAAAGAACGCAATTGATTAAAAACAAATTCTTGTTTAGTTTTTATAAATTATAAATTAAATTTATGCAATATTTAAACTAAATATAAACTAATTTTTTAAAATTGTTTTAACAAAAAACTTTTTAAGTTTTTGTTTGCAAATTAATGTTATTATACAATTTTTTATATTAAGATTATTATATATATAACGCAAAGCAATCTTATTATATTTTGCGCATAAATCGAATATAATAAAAGAGATAACAAAATATTTTGCAAAATATTTAGTGCAAACAATATATATACTAGATATAAACTTAGCTTATATATTGTTAAAGATAGTAGATTTTGTTATTTAATTATTGCAATTATATTATCGACAATTTTTTAAAATATTTTAATAAAATATAGTAGATAATAAATATAATTTTTGCGTACAATTAGTATAAAAAATAGAAATTGTTTTTAATTAATAGAAATATAGATATTTAATTGTATATTGTATATACTAATCTTAATTTTGCTATTTCTCTAAAAATAATTAAATTTTGTATATATTTAGTATATATTAAATTTGTATTAGAATAGAATTAATTGCAAATAAAATTTCTAAAAACTAGATATTTAATAAAAATATAGTTTTTTATATATTGTTGTAGCTTATAGTCTATTAAAACGCAAAAATAATTAATATTAATATATATTAAGTTTGCGTTAATAATTCGATTTGTATACTATAATTTTATATTAAAAAGTAAAAAGTATTTAATTTAATAAATTTATAAAATTAGTTTACAAACAATATAGATAAAGTAAAAGTTTATTTTATAAAATCTTTATATAATAGACTCTTAATTCTTGTATATACAAATTATAGATTCGAAATATATATAATATATATATTAATTTTGTTATTTTTTGAAAAATCTATAATATTAAATCTTTGTGCAATACTTTAATTGCGCGTTAATATTTATTATATATATTAATTAAGTAAAGTATTGTCGAAAATTGTTAATATTTTTAAGTTTAATTCTATTGTATACTAAATATATATATAGTATATCTAAATATGCGTATTTGCAATACTTGATTTTAAAATATTTGAAATTTTGATATTAAATCTTGTTTGTTTTGTTTTTTATTTTTATTTTTAAAAATAAAAAAGCAATCTAAGCAATCTTAAAGTTAATTGCAATAACAAAAATTAAATCTAATTTTAATATAAATCACATTATATTTTACTTAAGTTAAATATATATTAAATATATATTTGTTAATTAATATTTTAATAAAAACATTAATTAAAATCTCGATTAATATTGTGTTTTTTTTGTATACAAAATAAAGAATCTTCTTTAAATATGTATATAAATATACTAGAATATTGTAATAATTTTGTATTTTTAATACAACTACTTAATTGCGTTTTTCGAAAATAATTGCAATTTTATTAATATTAATAAAGCTTTATATATAATAAATATTAGCTCAATATATAATAAATATAAAATATAAAAGAAAATCTATTTTTTTAAATTTTATAAACAATAGTTTGTTAAGACTATTAAGATTTTAATTGTTTAATATATTTTGATTTTTTTAATTGTTTATAGAAGTATTTTTGTTAACATTTTAATTACTTAATATTATATTCGATTTAATAGTATTAATATTGTTAAGATTCGAAGTTTGCTTATATATTTAGCAAATATCTAGTATATAATAAGTATAAAGTAAATCTTAATTTTATTTATTTATTACAAAATTGTTTGTTAATCTTAATTTGCAAAATTCTTAAATATAGAAGAATTTTTTTTGCTAAAAAATATAGAAACTTTGAAGACAAAAAAATTGATAATACTATTAAAAGATATATTGCTATTAAGATTTGAATTAAATATAGACTAAGTTTAAATATAATATATATACAAGACAAAGTAGCTAAATTGCGCAAATATAAAACTATATTAAATTTATATTACGTCTAGAAGTAATTTATACTATAATAGAATATAATTTTGTAGTACGTAAATCTTGTTTTTAAATTTGATTAATTGCGCGTTATAGATTTTACATAATTTTAAAAATGTTATAGATATAGAGAATTAAGTTTATATTTAGTATATATTAGAAAGAAGCAAAATTCTAGAAGTTAATTTTTAGTTAATACTAAATAAAAAGATTTATATTTTATATAAGCTATATATATATTAAGTTTGTATCTCGATTGCGAGCAAAGATTGCGATTAATTTTTGTAATTCGATATAATTATGTTAAGTATAAGCTAAGCATAAATAGAGTTTATTTCGAGTAGAAATTCTTATTTGAAATAAGCTTGTTTCGGATACGATTTCTGCATTCAGGATAAGCTGCAACCCGCATTATAGTAATACATTATTGTTTCAAAAAAAGAAAATCAAATTGTATCTATAAGATCTATAAAATCTATAGATATAAATAATATATTTTATTAATAAATTGTATCTATAAGATCTATAGAGTCTATAGATGCAAAGAATGCGTTTTATTAATAAATAATATTTATAAAATCTATAGAATCTATAAATGCAAATAATATATTTTATTAATAAATTATATCTATAAGATTTATAGAGTCTATAGATGCAAATAATACTTTAGAAATTCTAAAATTAGTAATTCTTGATATAATAATATAATTTTCTATTTCTTAATAATTCGATTCAATTCTTAATATTGGAATCGAAAATTAAATTAAGTTGAATTAAGTCGATTTTAAATTAGCGTTATCGGAATACTATAATTAATCTAATCTAGTGCCAGTACTATCTGGCTCAACACTATTTGACTCGACATTATATAATTAATTTAAGTAGCGTCGACTAATATATATAAATAAACTTTGTTTCTAGCTTCTATATAGTAACTAAATATTCTACTATCTATTATTTTAACAAATTATAAGTTCAAAACAGAACAAGAGATTTATTTGCTTATTATTTAGAATATTTAAAATATAGCTAATAGATCAAACTAACAGTAAATTTACAATTACTATTATTAACTAAATTTTTGTTAATTTCTAATATACAAAAACTAACAATTAATTAGCTAAGTATTTAAATCAATCTTTAAGAATCAAAATATTAATACTATAATGCTGCCAAAACAATAACTGAAAAGTTGTCGGAACTTGTCAAACAATCGATTTCTTAATTATTTAAACAACTAATCTTCAGTTATTAACAATTAAATAGCTAATATCTAGTTAAAGATTCTAGACACAAATGTTTTACTAAAAGAACTAAGATAAATTGTAGAAATAACTAAATTTATCTTATTAATAACTTATTGCTTTTATCGAAGAACGCTAATTATTTCTAATAGATAATAATTAATAATAAGCTCTAAAGATCGAAGAATCAACTATATAACAACTATACAACTAAGAATTAATAGATAGATAGCTAGTAATTAGTCGAAGACGCATTATCAAAACAAAACAAAGAAATTTCTTCGATACATTAATAAGAAGACTAAGTTATTTAGTCTCTTTAGTCTTTTTTTTCTATCTATTGCAAAATTTTCTTATTAATAATTAAATAGTTTTATTAATTAGTTTGAAAGCAATATCTAGACGTAATTCTCGATCAAATAGCAATCAATTTTGTTTAAATAGAATTAAAAAACTTATAATTATAAAAATACAGAAAATTTAAATTAAAAAAACTAATATCTATTCTTATCAAAATAAGAAGACAAAAAAATCGATTTAACAATTGCAAAAACGCAAAATAGTATTGCTATCTTTATAATTGTTAAAATTAAGAAGAAAAATAAAAAGATTAAATAGTTTAATCAAATTCTAGATAATTAACAAAATTTATCTACAATTAAGCGAAAATAGCAATCTAATTAGAAATTATCTATTAATACTTTGTTTTTCAAACAAATTAAGTCTATTAATTTTGCTTAAATCTACGTTTGTTATAATCTTAAAACAAAATAGCAAAATTATAAAACTTATTTAAAAAATTTAAAAATTTGTGCAAATATAAAACAAGTATTATTGAATAAGTTAAATATATCTTGCAAATATTATATAAAACTATCAGATTTTGTATTTTAAATATCGAGACAATATATAATGCAAAAGTTGAATTTAAACAAAATTTTGGTCTAACAAGCTTAATAACAATTTCATTGCTTAACAATTATAAAGTATTCTTAATTTTTGTAATTATTAATAATTCGAGTTAAATCTTTAATTAAGATATTGATATATTTAAAACATTATTTCTTGAAAGTATAAACAATAATAAGCAATTTCTTATTATAGATTTTGTAGTTGTATTTTGTTAATAGACTGACTGTCGAATCGGGTTTCGATTCCAAATATTAGAATCAACTCGATTCGTCGGTTTCAATCCTAGGAATCGACTTGAAACTCAATTCGATTTCTATTATTTTGGAATCGAATCGACTCGATTCAACTCAATTCTTAATTCCAACATTTGGAATCGAATCGCATTGTCAAGAAATCGAATAAAACGTTATTATGTTAAGGATTACTAATTTTAGAACAAAATAGTTTATTAATAAAACGCATTATTTGCATCTATAGATTCTCTAGATCTTATAGATGCAATTTATTAATAAAATACATTATTTGCACCTATAGATTCTATAGACCTTATAGATGCAATTCATTAATAAAATACAATATTTGTATCTATAGACTCTATAGATCTTATAGATGCAATTTATTAATAAAATGTATTATTTGCATCTATAGGTTCGATAGATCTTATAGATGCAATTTATTAATAAAATAAAATATTTGTATCTATAGGCTCTATAGATCTTATAGATACAATTTATTAATAAAATATATTATTTGCATCTATAGACTCTATAGATCCTATAGATGCGATTTAATTATTTTCTTTTTAAAAAGTAGAGTGCATTACTATAATGTATTACCTTATTATAATTTAGATAATTAAATATTATAAAATATATATTGACTATATATTAACCATTAATAATTATAATATAATTATTTAAATAGTCTTGACGATTCGGGTCGGTTTTTTCGGGTCGGGTTTCGGTTCCAACCCTAGGAATCGACCCGAATTATCGGTTCCAACCCTAGGAATTGACCCGAATTGTCGGTTCCGGACCCTAGGAACCGAACCGACTTTTCGATTCTAATATTAGGAACCGAGTCGACTTGATTCGGGTCAGGTACTCGATCCGAACTCGATAACTCGATCCGACGCGATTAGTCTATTTGTTAATAATATTTGCTTTAATATATAGACAATAAAATACAAAATTTTGTTTATATTTTGTTAAAATAAGATTGTTGTTATAACAAAGTTAAAGATATTAATTTCTATCTAAGTTTTTAAGTTTAGATTAAAGGAACAAGGAAAAAACTCTGCAATAAAAGCTTTCTTAAAAACTTTAAATATTTTGTCTTTGTAATTATCAAATTATTAAAAAAAGTAAATATTATTATTATACTTAATTAGCGCAATAAGTAATTTAGTCAAAAATAAGTAATTATAAATAAAGCAACAATAGAAGTTTAACTTCGCGGAACAGATTAGGTAGTGCACGACTTGCTATCTCTCTCGCTATAGTTTTCTAGGTTTAACATTTCTTGTTTTTGATCTTAAAAATCGAGTTTTGATATTTTTTCTCTAATTTTTTAATATTATTACTTAAAATAGACTAGTTTATTACATAAATAAGTTTCAATACGCTAGCTTACATATTTTATCGAAATAACCCTAGTTCGAGTTGAATATTTCTAGATTGATTGTTGGATCGAATTTTGGTTCCAACTTTAGAAATCGATTCAACTCGACAATTTCAACATTAGAAATCGACTCGAAATTCGATTCAATTTCTATTATTTTGAAATTGAATTAACTCGACTCAACTGGATTCTTAGTTTTAATATTACAAATCGAATCAAATTATCAAGAATATTAAAAAAATTAAAAATAGTATAAATTTAGTTTAAATTCTGATTTTTTTAATTATATGCTAGATAATATACAATAGTAATATATAATATAAAAACAATCTACTATATTTATTAATTAAATTAAATAGATTAATTATTTCTATTAAATTATTAATTAATTATTACTAAAAATAATAAAATATACTAAAAATAGTAGACTTAACAATTTGAATCTATTTTTTGAGTTGAGTTTCGATTCTAAGTTTGCAACTCAACTCGAATAGCCGATTTTAATATTAGAAATCGAATCAACTTTTCGATTCTAACTTTAGAAATCGACTCGATTTAATGTGAGTTAAGTACTCAACTCGAACTCAATAACCCGATCCGACGCAATTAGTCTAGATATTTCGGATTCGATTTAGATTGAATTCAAAAATTTGATCCAAAACTCGAATCAAATCTAGATTGTTTCGCGAAGTAATTATATATCTAATATACTTCTTCTAGATATTGTTGTAGATAACAATATTATATAAATAAATAATACAAAATACGTCTAAATACTTGCGAAGAGTCTTGTTAATAAAAATCTAAAAGATATTTGATACATTATGTAATTTAAAGAATATAATTATATATTTAAATAGATTATAACATATAATAAAGACAATTTTATATTTATTGTTTTTGCGTATACAAATCTTATTAAAGATTGCAATAGTATTAAACTTAATATAGAACTTAATAATATACAATTTAACAAAAGTATTTTAAATTAATAGCAAAATATTTTAATTCTTAATAATAAGAGCGTTAAAAATTCGATAATCTATATATATATATACAAAGATTTTTTTCGAACTTCCAAATTATTAGTATAAGCAAAGCAAAATTTATTTAACTGCGTCGAATAAATTTCTTTCCAAGTATATTATCGATATAAATCTTTATTATTTAAGATTGTTCTTAAGAGCAATTATAAACTCTTTAATATAATATTTTAATTTCAAGAATTAAATTAATCGAATAATTAATTAAACAATATAAAAACAACTTATTTGTAATTTAAGAATTTTATTAATATAATTGTTTGTTATAATAAACAACAAAAATACAATACTTAAATTATTTTTTAACAAACAATATTTTCTTTATTTTGATAAAAAACTTGTTGTAATTGCTTGCTATAATAGTAGCAATATTGTTAGTATATATATTGTTTAAGTAAAGAATATCTTCTTTCTTAAGTTAATTTAGTATTGCAAAGTACTGCAATTATATAATTATAATCGAGTTGTTCTCTTTAATTGTTATAACAAGAAAGACAATTGCAAATATATTTTTAATATTTCTATAATTAATTGGTTTTAAGAAATATTTTTTCAGAATTTTCTTAACTCTTTTATTCTAGATTTTAACTACTTTCTCGCTATAATTGCAATTAATTATAGAGTAGTTAAAGTTAAATTTTAGATTGCAAGTTTTATAACAAATCTTAAATTAATAAAACTTAAAGTATATTAAAATATATCTTTAATTATATTATAGTTATTAAGATTAATAATTAGATATTAAGTTTGTTTTTTGTAAATATTAAGACTAAAGTCTAGACAAGCTATATATATAATATTAAGCGCAAAATTATTATTTATTAAGCGAAATCTTATTAATAATATTAATTTAATTAATAAAAACTTGTATTAAATTACAAAGTTTCTATTAACAAAGTTCTTAGTTAACGTTTTAATTTTTATAAGAAATTTGATTTTAACTTTAATACTTTGCTATTAAGAATATAGATTTTAGCAATAAAATTAAATTGCTAGTTAATAATAAAAGAAGTATCTTAATTTATTTGTTAATTGCAAGTTTTTTCGAATTAAGTAATTTATATATAGAGACTAGTTAATAGTTGTTTTTAACTACAACTTTTGTTAAAGACTAAATATTGTTTAAATTGTTAAAATTATTATTTCTATTTAATTCTTTGTTGTCGAAATAAGTTTTAACAAAATTTTAGCAAAATTTTAGTTTTAATTTAATAAGTTTCACTTCAAAGTTTTTAAAAATTACAATAACTTCTTTTTAAATTACAAGAGTTTCATTTTTGCAAAAACTATAAATATTAATAAAATTATACAAATAATTTAATTTAAAATAATCGAAAGAAATTTTTAATCTTTAATTTTGTTTTTAAGCTTTTTAAGCTAATTATAAAGATAAGTTATATAATTTCTATTATTTCGACAATTAAATTTGTCGAAAGTGCAATTAATAATACAATTAATAATACAAATTTAAGTCGAGATATTGCTTCGATTGTTGTATTAAATATTGTATTAAATACTATATAATTAATAAGACTCTTTTTTTTATTTAAGTATTAATTTTTTTAATTAATCTAATATCTACTTTTAATTAAAGCTATAAATATTAGATTTTCTTGTACAATAATATAAGATTGTTGCAATCTATTAAATAGATTTTTAATAAAATAAATTTTCTAAATCTTTTAATTAAAGTTAAGTAATACAATTGTTATAGCAAATCTAATTAAAAAGTTGTTATATATTTTGTTAGAATTTTTGTAGTTTATTTTGAAGTTCTTGTTTACAAGTTTATTAAAATTTGTAATATATTTGTTGTACTTATTAAAATAATTGTTAAAATCTTGATTAATTTATTAATAATTTGATAAAAATCAATTAATTTATTAACAATTTGATAAAAATTAATTAATTAAGTTTTAATACAATATCTAATTATATTATATATTGTATCTTTGTAAGCAATACTAGTGTAATTAATTTTAACAATTTTATTGAAGTATTAAAATAAGCTAACTTTAATTTTAATATATAGATAATTTTGCTATACTTTCTAGTTTTTAGTAATATCTTTAAACTTTAAAATATTGCAATAATATAAAGTATTGCAAGAGAACAAGTAAAAATGTTTATAATAGTTATAAGAGTTTTATTGTTAATTAAAATTAAACTTTAGTTAAACAATTTAACAATAAGTATTACTTGTTTTCTATTGCAATTGTTGATTAAATTTATTAATATTAAATTATAATTAATTTTGAACAATTAATTAATTTTGCGTAGCAATTATTTTAACAAGCTTATTATTAATTGTTTTAAGCAATAACTTGTAATAATTGCAAGATATATAAGATATATCTTTATTAAAAGTTATTTCTCGAAGTTAAAAGTTAAGCTTTGCAATACAAGTTTTTTGCTTAATGTGTTTGTTAATAATATTATTTATAAAAGCTTTAAATTTAATATATTTAATAATTAAGTTTTTAATTTTAACTTAATAGTACTTAGCTTAATTAATAACAAATTGTTTTAATTAAGTTGTATAAATTAATATCTAAAATTAATTATAAGTATTTTTATTAATTGTAGCTTTTAAAGTTTTCAAATCTATTATTAAGATATTAATTAGATTTTTAATAATATAATTGTAAAAGACAAAATTCTCTTAATTGTATTATATAAATAATTTTATAAGATAGTATCTTTTTAAATTTTTCGATAATCTTAATTGTAAAAAGTTAAGTAATAACAAAGTATTATTTTCGATATTGCTTATTAATTAATTTTAACTTATTAATTAAGATTTATTCTTATCTTTAATATCAAGCTTGTTAATTGTAAAATTAATATATAAATTATAAGAACTAAATATATCTAATTTGTTAAAAGCAAAACAATCGAATATATTAAAATATAAGACTCGAAACAAGTATTTCAATTAATTTGAATTATATAGTTTCGAGTTAAAAACAAGCAAAGAACTATTAAGATTATAAGTATATAGAAAGATAAGTTGTATTAGAGCTATATACAATAACTATATATATTACTAGTACAATAGCGCGTAAGAAAGAGACGTCTACAAAAGACTTTCGCAAACAAGAATTTCTTTTATACTAGAAATATTATAATATTTTGTTGTTACAAAAAAGAGAAATATTGTTTTAGTATTATAAAAATATTATAATCTATACAAAGTAAAGCAATTGCAGCAATTAAATCTTTTTGTAGTAATATATTTATAGTTTATAAAGACAATTAGAGCAAAGAATTTTGTTAACAAAAGAATAGTTTTTAAAAATATAAAAAGTAACAAGAAAGTAATATCGTATTTATAAAAAACTTTTATATTACAATCTATTTAAATAAAAAATTAAAAAAGTTTTTTGTAATAATTGCGTTAAAAGATTTTTATATAAAGATTTTTATAGAGAAACTCTACTTTAATAAAGATTTAATAATTTGCTTTAATAGAGAATTCTCTATTGTAGTAGTAAATTTTTTAAATATAATAATAGCGAATTTTTGATTAGAGAGTATAGATGTTACAAAAGTTATTTTTTTAATAAACAAGAACTTCGCACGTAATTGCGACAAAATAGAAGTTATTTCTAGACAATTTAACAAATATATTGTTTGTTTTAGAAGTTCTTTAAAATTGTATATTAAGTTTATAATATTTTTTATTTTAGATAGATTTTGTTACTTATTAAATTCGAAATTATAGTTTTTTTAGCATATTAGATATTTTGTATTGTAATAAACAAAATTGATATACTTCTTTACAATCTTTTTAATTTCGAAAAATTTAACTTTCTTTGTATTATCTTAAACAAAAACAAATTCTAAATAGTTAAATTGTAAGTATTTAAAGAAGTTATTTTTAATTGCAACAAATTCTAGTTAAGCAACAAAGAAAACTAGATATATATATTGACGTAAAAAAATATTTAATTAATATACTTAATATTTAATCTTTTTTAATGTTGTAAAAAAATTAGTATTCTATTATTCGAATTTCTTTTCAATAATAAAAATAGAAGAAATATTATAATTGCAATTGAATTGTATTAAGATTGCATTACTTGCTTCTATAGCAAAAAACTAATATTGAAAGTTATAGCAATACTTTGTATATATTTGTGCAAAAACAATAGTATTAAAGACTTTTTAGCAAACAATAAGACAACAATTCTTAAGAATAAATACGAAAAATTTCGATATCTCGATATTGTTATTAGATATTTTAACAACAAAATACAATATTTTAATAGCAAAATACAATATCTTAATTAAGAAAGTCTTTTGCAAATTAATAGCTTATATAAAGATAAAACTATACGCAATTTTTGTCAAAATAATAGATAGTAGAACGCTTAGTTACTATATAGAAGCTAGGACTTTGTCTATCTATATATATTGATCGAAGCTATTCGAATCAATTACGTAATATCGAATCGAATAGTGTTAAATTAAATAATATCGACACTAAATTAAATCGATTATAGTATTTTAATACTTTTATTTGATCTAAATTCAAAAATTAGCTTTTATATAAATTATGTTTTATATTTTATTAAGTTCGAAATCTATTTTAAAACTATTAAGTTCCAAGTATCTTTCTAGCAAAAATAAAAAAAAAATATAAAAGTTCTTTGTTAGCAATTTATATACAAATATATATATATTTACAAGTTCGAAATATTCGAAAATTCGAATAATATATAAGAGACAAAATTTTAACAAAAAGTTATACAAATATTGTCAATAATACTTAATAACTTTATTAGTAAAACAAAGAAAACAATAAGTACAAATTTAAATAGATAATATAAAGATTAACAATAATAGATATAGTAACTATCTAATTGCAAATTGTTCAAATAATTAAGTTTAGTATCTATATTTAAGATTACAAGTAATTTAATTATTAAGTTAGTTTAAAAGTTTGTCGAAATATTTTAAATATATTATAAAAAAGAATTTTAATTAGTCTGTTAGCTATCTGCTTTTTAATAGAGATATATTTTAATTTAATCTAGTTATTTGCAATCTTTTTGCAAACAAACTAAATTTAAATATTTATATATTTTGTTCGAATATATTGCGCAAAATTCTTAGCAAATACTATAGTTTTTTAATTGTTGCAATAGATAACAATAGCAACTAGATACAATATTAAGAGTATTAAAAAGAAAATTTTAATAGCAACAAAGACTCTAAATATAAGCAATAACAATAGAAATAGATAGATTAGTTGCAACTGCTTTAATAGTATTTGAAGTTAAATAATCTTTTTAACAATTTATATTTGCTTAATATATTCGACTTTGCAAATAGAAAAAGCAACAGTTAATTAATATTTAAATAATTAACTAATAGCAATACTCTCTAGATTAAAGATGTATTTAAAAATCAAACAACAAATATCTTAATTTTTGTTTTAGTTAATATCGATATAGTTTGATAAAAAACAAATACTTTTATAAAAAATAAAACAAAGATTAAAAGTATTTCGAAAATAATAATATATTTGTTTAATAATTTTTCAATAAATATTAATAAGATTAGAAATATATTTGTTTATTACTAAAATAGCAAAAACAATATTCAATCGAATATTTAATATTATATATATAAGAAAATTAATTGTCGATTAATAAATATAACAATAATTTGAATCTACAATATAGTTCAAATCGACAATATATATTTTGAATATATTTATAAATATAGCAACTAATTTATACTCTTATATCTTTTAGTTTTTTAGTATTTTTTTTAGATATACTTTTTAATTTAAATAGAGAATTTAAATTGCAAAATTGCGCTTAATTTCGATTTCTAAATACTATTGAACAAAATTTAAATTAATTATTTTAAATCGACTAACAAGAATTCTTTTAACAACGTCGATAAACTTTTTGTTAATATTAACAATTAAATTTTTTTTATACAAATAGCAATAATAGTAAAGCTATTAGTAAAGATACTTAAATTGAAATTTAACAAATAAAAATAATACTTTTTAAGAAATGCTACAAGAATATTATATTATATTCGAAATAATTGCTTAAGTTTATAAAGAGTTTTTTTAAATTAACAAATCTTTTTGCTCTATTTAAAATTGTAAAATAGTTCTATATAGATCTTTTTATTAATATTTTTGTAAAAAAAAACAATAACAATATTTATTTGCTCTAGATTTTAATTGTTAACAACAACAAAGACAAAAATAATCTTATAATTTATAAACTTAATTATAATTGCAAAAATCTTAATATAATTTAAATCTTTATATTATTTAAAATTTCAAACAATTTAAAAAACTTTATAACAAAGAATTTTGCTATTAACTTTTTGTTTAATTTTGTAGATTTATCTTTTACAAAATATAATATATCTATTAGATGCTAAACAAACAATATAGATATTTATTTTTTCTAAAAATTCAATTTTGTTTTGTTTAGCTAGTTGTTAGTCTATTTTGTAATAAATATTTGTTATAGTTTTAATATAAATTTTAGATTTATATAGCTCTAATAATATAATTTTAAACAATAAAACAAAACAGTTTGCAAATTTATTTTAATACAATTAAAGTTCTAAATATCTTTGCAACGTTAGATCGAGATTTAAAAACAATAGATTTTAAAATATATTTAATAATTTAGTAGCTTTAGAGAACTTATTAAAGTTAATAGAGTTAAAAAAAGTATTGTCTTTAAAATTAAAAGATAATTCGAAAAATATAGTACTTTTAGAGTCTAAAAAAAATAAAATTTCAAATAAAATAAATAAATCTAGCTTAGAGTTCTCGATATAATTTGAGAGCAAAACAACTTTTTATTGTTGTTATAATATTGTTACAAAAAACTTATTCAATTTAGCTTTTATAGAATTTAGAAATTTATTAATAGTATTTGCAATATTAGATTATATAAATAAGATTATAGACAAATATATATTGTTATTATAGCAACTAATCTTGCTATAATTAATATTAGAGCTAAATAATACTTGCTTATTGTCTAATTAATAAATTTCTAATATTTGTTAAATCTTATTTTTGTTATTTATTATACAATTTTTTTTATATATTTTATTAAAACTAAGAGTTGAGTGCAATTCTAAAACTTCTATTAATTAGTACTTAATTAAATTTTTAATACTTTTTTCTACTAATTAATGCGTCGAATATACTTGTAATTATAAAAATATTCGATATTTGTTTTAAAAAAAATAATAAAATACTTAATAACGAAAAAGATATTGCAATATAAATTAACAATTTAAATAATCTTTAATTAAAGATTTATAATTAAATTAATATCTTTAATTATAGTATTAATCTTTTGTATTAAAATTTGATTAAAACGTTCAATATATTTATTTATTTTAGAAAAGATAGCAACTATTAATTTTATATATATTTTGCGCTTTTTGTATTAAACTCGAAAAACTTTATTTATATATTTATTCTTATTGTTAATGCAAATACAAATATATTTGTTGTCTCTATACTTAAATTTGTCGATATAGTATTTAAAGAAAGTTAGCAAATTAGTTTTATTCTTGTTTTTAAAGTATTTTATTTGCAAATATTTAATTTTATTATTTATTTAAGTGCAAACGTAATAAATACTATCGAAATTGTTCAAAAATGTAGATTCTATAATATTGATATAAATAAGATTGTTTTCTTAGCAATTAAATCTAATGAAAATTCGATAAAACGTTATTTTGTTTTTTGTATATATACAAGAAACACAAATATTATTCGAAAATAACTTAATAAAATTAAAAGTATTTTTGCAAATTAACTAATAGATGTTTTGTTTATCTAGATAGTTAAATTGTTTGTATTATATAGTTATTATATTCTTGTTAATTGTTAATAAAACAATAACAACAACACAAAGTACAATAAGTATTTTTAAATTTAGAAAATAAAGATCGAAGTTTTTAATTGCTCAAACTTGCTAAATATTAATAAAAAAGCTATAACTAATAATTCTTTAAATAATATTAGTATCTTTTAACTAACTATAAAAAATTAAATTATAGAGAGAGTTAAGTATATATTATATATTGTAAATTGTAATATAACAAGCTCTTTTATTTTTGAATTTAACAAATAGACAAACAGTTTTAGTATCTATAACAAATAAATTATTCTCTATATTCTTAACTAATTGTTAAGATATTTTCGAATAGAATATAAAGATACTAGAATTCTCGAATATATATTGCAAGTATCTTGTATCGAAAATCTATTTGCGCAAAAAACAATTAACAACAAGAGCTAATATTATAATTGTAAAAACAAACAATCTAAAAATTGCAAACAAGATTGTTACAACAACAAAGATAGAATATTATTTATAGAATATTATTTTAGTAATTTTTTATTCTTTGTTGTTGCTATTTTTGTTTTTGTTCTTGTTAGACTTAAATTTGTTTTTATTTTTTTTAAATTTGAACTTTTTTCGATTATTTTTTTAATTATTGTAATTTCGACAATACTTGTTTCTGTTATTGTTTCGATTGTTTTCGAAATTATTGTTTTTTAAAATAAAATATAATTCTAAATATAAGTTTTAGTAGTCTAATTCTTAATAATCTATTTTGTTGCAATTTGTATACTTTTTCTGTTTAATATATACAAAGCTAAAATTGTCGACAACAAGAAAAATATCTTTTGTAATAATAGTTAGTTCAATAATTGTTGTTAAAATTAAAATAATATTAATAGTTAAGATATTTATTAAATTAATATATTAAGTCTTGTAATTGTAAATAATAGCAGACAACTTCTATTTTCGAATATTATTATTATAAAAAAACTTATATTCGAATATCTATTAATTAATAAAGAGACAAACAATATTGTTAAAATTGATTAGATATTTAAAGATAAATTAGTTCTTATTTATAACTAGATTGTTCAAATAGATAGATAGTTTATTAATAATATTACAAAACTTAATTTTGTATTTGTTAATATTTTAAAAGTTAAAGATTTTAAAAAACTCAAATTTAACAAAAATTCTTATTAGTATACTTAATTTTTTAGATTTGTATATTTTAACAATCTTTTAATAAATCTCTTTAATTAAATCGATTTTCTTTATATTGTAATATAGACTTTTATTAATAATATTTCGAAATATATTTATATATTTTTTGTTGTTAATATTCTATTTAATTTGTTCTTCGATAATTATATTAAATAAATCGATAAATCTAATATTTAATTTAATATATTTTTAAAACTTAATCTATTTAAGAACTTCGAACAAGTCTTGTTTTTAAACAAAAAAATTTATATTATTGTTAATTTTAGCAATCTGTTTTAGAACTACAAGAAATAACGCAAAAATACTAATAATTATAATAATATTAATATAATTTGTTATTTTTAGAGCTCTACTAATAGCTTGTAAGCAATAGACAATAATATTAGTAAATATAGTAAAAAAATACAATTGCGCAATAAAGATTTTAATAAAGATATTCTAGCTATTAGACTACAAAAATTAAGTAAATTAACAAAATTTAAATTAGATATTTAGTTCAATAGATATTTTTCGAAAAATTTGAATAAAAAAAATAGCTAAATATACTTCTTTTTATTAATAGTATTAATCTAATTAATATTGTTAATTATAGATTAAACAAAATTTTAGTAAATAAACAATTAATAAGCTCTTAAATAAGTCTTATATTTTTGTTGTTCTATTTTAAAATTTTAACAAACGTAGATTTAAGCAAACTTAATAGACTTTATTTGTTTAAAAAATAGAATATTACTAGATAATTTCTAATTAGATTGTTGTTTTTGCTTAATTGTAGATAAAATTTGTTAACTATTTGAAATCTAACTAAGTTACTTAATCTCTTTTTTTTTTTAATCTTAACAATTATAGAGATAACAATATTACTTTGCATTTTTGCAATTGTTAGATTAATTTTTTTAGTCTTCTTATTTTAATAAAACTAAATATTAGTTTTTTTAATTTAAGTTTTTTGCGTCTTTGCAATAATTAAGAGCTTTTTAATTCTATTTAAACAAAATTGATTACTATTTAATCCAGAGTTGTATTTAAATACTGCTTTCAAAATAATTAATAAAATTATTTCGATTTTCGAAATATATTTGCAGTTTAGTTTACTGATCTGTTTTATATATTGTAGTAAGAAAAATTAACTAGTAGTTGTTTCAAATATTGCGCTAACAAGTTAACTTATTTAATTGTTAATAAGAAAATCTTTGCAATAAATAGAAAAATAGAGATTAAGAAAATTAAATAACTTAATCTCTTTATTAATATGTCGAAACAAAATTTTGTTTTGCTTTAATAATGCGTTTTTAATTAATTATCAATTATCTAATTATTAATTCTTAGTTACATAATTGTTATATAATTGATTCTTCGATCTTTAGAACTTACTATTAATAGATATCTATTAAAAATAATTAGCGTTCTTCGACAAAAATAACAAGTTGCAAATAAGATAAATTTAGTTGTTTTTACAACTTATATTAGCTCTTTTAGTAGAATATTTGTGTCTAAAATCTTTGACTAGATATCAACTATTTAATTGTTAATAATTAAAGATTTTAGTTATTCGAATAGTTAGAAAATCGATTGTTTAACAAGTTTCGACAGCTCTTCAATTATTGTTTCGACAATATTATAGTATTAATATTTCGATTTTTAAAATAATAATAATCTAAATACTTAAATAATTAATTGTCAATTTCTATATATTAGAAATTAACAAGAATTTAGCTAATTGTAATAATTTTAAGTCTATTATTAGTTCGATTTATTAGCTATACTTCAAAAATTCTAATTAATAAACAGATAAGTTTTTTGTTTTGTTTCGAACTTATAATTTGTCAAAATAATAAATAATAGAACGCTTAGTTACTATATAGAAGCTGAGACTTTGTCTATCTATATATATTGATCGAAGCTATTCGAAACAATTATATAATATCAAATCAAATAGTGTTGAACCGAATAGTGCCAGTACTAGATCAGATCGATTACAGTATTCCGACAATTTTGTTAAAAAAATACTTAATACTATATATAGTATTATTGAAATTGTATTAAATACGTAACAAAGTTTCTAATTACTAATTTAAGTAAAATATTGTACTAATTAGAAAACAAAAAGTAATTTCTATTATCTAATTAATATATTTGCTTTGTTTGTTTGTTTGCAAGTAATATATTGTAGAGTAGAGTAGTTTAACGCTTAATTTAATAAATATAGCAATTTATATTTTCGAAAGAAATTTCTTGTTTTAATTAAAGATAATAGTCTTTAACAATTTTTAATTTGCTATATTAAAATAATTAAGTAATTTGTAATTCTATTAAACAATAATAAATTTTTTTTTTAAAATAAGCAAAATATACTTAAAGAATTTGCAACTTACTAATATTAGATAATTATATTATTTCTTAATTAACGCAAGTAATATTAATACAAAGTCGATAATAATAGTATAAAAAAATACTAATAACATAAGAATTAATTGCAAGAAGCTATAAAATTAATATTGTTAAATCTAGTACAACTAGTATTTTAAGCAATACTTAAGATAATTTTGTAAATATTAAATCAAATTGCAAATATAATAGAAGCAAGAGATTTGCTTATAATATTGCGCAAAATTAAAATAACTTTTATTGTATATTGCTTTTAATATATTTTAAATTATTAACTATAAAAGACAAAATTAACAAGATTTGTAGATATAAGTATTAATAATATTGTTAAAGCAAAAAATTAAACTATTTGATTTTCGATAGAATAGAAGATTTGTATTGTTTGCAATATTTTTGTTAAAAAAAATTAGAATTTTCTTTTAGTTTAGATTGATACAATAATTGTTGACAATTTTTTTACAAAAGTCTTTCTTTATCTCTATTAAAACAACAGTAAATAGAGTATTAAGTTTGCTATTTTACAAAGATAATAATATATTGTTACTAAATAGATAAGAAAGAGTATTAAAAATAATAGATTATTTTTCTAGTTTGTAACAAAACTCTAGTTTAAATTGCTAAATATAGTTAGATACTTTTACAAGTCTAAAATTAAGTTTATTAATAAATATTGTAATTATATTTGTTTGTTTTGCAATATTAAAAGCAATACTATAATTCTTAAATATTATAATTAATATAACAACAAAGAAATTAATAAAATATTTAATTTTTCAAAGTATTTAGATAATATTAATAATTTCTAACTTAATAAATTAATAATACGTTTTTATTAAAATAAGAAATCTACTAAGAAATTTGATAAATTTGATAGATTTTTAGAAAGAATATTTTTTTCTATTTTAGTTTGCGAAATTTTTTATATAATATATTATTGCTTCTATATCAAATTTTTTGCTTATATTAAAATTGATATATATTTGCTTAAAGAAATTTGTATATATTAGATAGAATAGCTTTGCTAATATAGATTAAAGAATATTCAAAAAAATTGTTTCTTGTTTTGTTAAATTGTTAAAATCAATATTTGCAAAAAAAAAAATTTCTAGTACTTTTAACAATAAAACTGTTGCAAGAAAGAGTAATTTTTAATTCTTAAAACAATTTTGCAATATCTATATATATAGATATATAGTTGCAAAACTATTTTGTTAAATTAAGATAGATTTTTAACAATTGCAAACTTTTAGAATAACAAAGATTTGCAATAGTTTTTAGTTTGTTTTTTACAATAGTTAATTCAATAAAATCGACTTTTTAATCGAGAAGATAAACAATAGAATATTTAATCAAGATTTTTTTTAATTTGATAGAAATATTATTTGCAAACAATATTTCGAAAATCTATTGCAAATATTTAAGCTATTGTAAGATACAAATGCGTTTGCTTCTTGTTAATATACTAAGATATAAAAGATATAAGATATAATAGACTTGTATTAATATATTTCAACTATATAAAGTAGATAGTAGTAGAACTAATTATTGAAAAACAACAAAAAATAGACTTTTTTTCTATCTAATACTTCCTATAATATACAAGTCTATTTTTTGCTATCTAATTAGAAAGAAGTATTGTGCTATTTGAAATTTCTATAGAATTCGAAATTATATGCTTTGCTATACTTTAAGATGCTAGCGTATTGCTAATACTATAACATTACAATTATTTTTTCTCTTAAAGTATTGATTCTCAATAATATAAAAAACTATATTAATCTTATTAAAGATAAAAGTATCTACTAAATATTAATATTACAAAAGTTTATTGAAAATCTTTTTAAATCTTTTCAAAAATTAAAAGAAAAAGAATTTTTGATTTGCTAGAAATAAATCTATACTTTAATTTAATACAATTTATAAAACAATATAATAGCAACAATAATAGTCTATAATATATTATTGTTTTGTTGTTTGTTATTATTAGAGTTCTAAATAGAATTTAAAATAAAGTTAGTATTACGCAAATACTAAATAGACTATAAATATAAATATATTTTTTTCTTCTTTTTTTTCTTTTCTATATTCTTCTTAATTGCAATTGTTTTATTGCTATAAATAAATTGTTGCAAAAACAACAATATATGAAATTTATATATATAGTACAAATCTTAAATTAATATATCTTTTATTTCTTCTTTTTTCTTTAAAAGATTAAAAATTAAAAAAATTAAAAATTTTAATACTTTATTGTTTGCGAAACTAATATATTACAACTTGTAATAATTTTTTATATATAGTTCGTATAAAAAATTATATATATATTTGCAAAAAAAGAAATTTCTATATTTGTTGTAGAATTTTTTACTATAAATTAAATTGCTATATTGCAATAAATTTTGTCTATATTTACAATATAATAGTTGCTAATATTTATTAGTTTGTTAAATATTTTTAAAATTGTATAAAAGATCTTGTTATTAATTACTGCAAAAAACTTAAAATAAAAAATACAATTTTTAGAACAATGGAATATATATAAAAAAATATAATTTGCAAAATAAAGAATTAATAATACAATAAAAATTTTATTTTATTAATAGCAAATTAAACTTAATTTTGTATTTACTAACTTAGATACAATTTAATTTTTATTTAAAAATGTTAAATTAAATTTAAACAAAAATTTGCAAAAACAAAAATAATTTAGAATAAATTGTTTGTTGAAATATAGCAACTAATCGATTTACTTTTTAAAAAAATATTAAAAATAAATATTTTTTTCTGCTTTTCGATAATTTATTAATATATATTTAGAATTTAAAACAAAACAAAAACAAAAACAAATTAATACAAAAAGAAAAACAACTGTTATAAACACAAAACAAGCAAAACAACTAATTGTATAGTATAATTATAATTGATAATCAAACTAGAAACAAATACTAGCTAGATAGATTCTAACTAATATAAATTCTAACTAATAACAACTAACCAGACAATACTTGTATCAAATATTTTTATTTCAGAAAGCTTGCAATACTTTTGTCGATTGTTCTTCGAAATATCTATTGTTATTACTTTTTTTTTACTGAATCTGCTAAAAGTTGTCTATCTACTAACTAATTTCTATATTAATTTTGATTTTTTGTTTTGTATCGACAGTAATGTACTCTGTCTGCAGATTGTTGTATTCTGTATTTTTGTTTTTCAATTATTAAAAATATCGAAAAATATAAAAAAATTTAAATAATATTTTTTGTAATTTGTTTTAAGAATCTTGTTATAAATATTTTTGAAATTGCTATCTATTAATTTAATTAAATACAAAAGTATATTTTTTATCTAATAATATAGAATCGAGAATTGTTTAGAAATGCAATCCTTTTTTTATTTTTTTTGTTAATAAAGTTTCGAATTTGTATTAAAATAATTTTTAGATTAATCTAATTATTGTTTGCAAATATTATATTAATAATCTTTAATATTGTTTTTTATCAAATATCTCTTTTTGCTGCTTTTGTAATATATAAGTTTAAATAGACTATCTAAACAGTTGCTGATTTTTTTTGCAATAGCTATATTATAAATATTTTTTATAGAAATTAAAAAAAAAAGCAATAATAAAATTTTATATATTTTGTTTTTAACAAGAATTTTTTTGATTTACAGCTTTTTCAGAAAGCTTAGCTTTATACTGTTAGATATGATAAATAATATAGAACTAAATAAAACAATATTAAATATCTTAACAACTTTAGTTACTATATAGTCTCTCTATAGGGTAATTTCTCTGCAGAAAACCGGTAAATTGCCGGTAAACTCCCGGTGAACTCCCGGTGGACATCCGGTGAGAAAACAGTAATTTCCTAGTAATTTCCTAGTAATTTCCTAGTAAATCACTCGTTATACTCGGTTTGACATCCCATAACACGCCCCACGGTGAGTAGGTAAGCTCACCGTTATTGCACTAAAGTATCAAAAAAATAAACAATTTAATTAAGTAAAGTAAGTACTTATACTATCTAATATTAATAATAATAAATCTAAATTTGCACGCACTAGTAGAAGAGATCTTTCGCGCGTATATATTTTAAGCAAAACGTCTAATTATCTAATTAAAATTCTACTAGCGTTAATAATTATAGAGCTAGAGCTTTCCCGAGTATTTTAAACTTTAAATTTGAGATTAAAACTTTAAATTTAAAAATAGAAAAATACTATAACAACTTTACGCTTTGACGAATTAACAATTTAGATACTTTATTATTTAACAATCTTAAAATTAGAATTCCGATTAGACTAGTGTTAAGACTTGATCAAAATTTTTAAAATAAAATAAAATAGCATCTATAGAATTTATAGAGTAAAAAATCGATAAATTATTAGTGCGAATTTGATAAGAAGTTCAAAATCGATAACAACTTGATAAATTCTTGATAAATTCTCGATAAACTCTTGGTCAATTCTCTAGAAATAATCAAAAATCGTGGCTATCTAGTGGAAGCACTAGGAACTTCCGGTAGAATCACTTGTACGAAAGCCAGTACAGTAAACAATAAATAGAAGATTTAATTTTTTTATTTTTAATTAATAACTAAATAGAAACTTGAAACTTAATTAATAGATTAATAGTATTTTTAATATTAATTTCTATTAAATTAAAGATATACTAAATAATGTTTAAAAAATCTGAGAGTATTTTGTACTTATACTTATTAACAAATTTTAGTTTTGTTACCAAAATATTATTTGTATTAAAATATATATTGTCGATAATTTTAACAAAAATATTTCGATTATACTGCTCGAGAATATAATTAAAAATATATATTTTAAAATTTAGTTTGTTGCTAAATATCTTATTAATTAATACAATATATTATTTATAAATATAAACACAATTTGTATTGCTGTTAATAATAGCAAAATCTAGAAATAGATATTAATTTAATATATTTATATTAATATTAAAAGTTTTTTTCTGTATATAATTGCAAATTTTAATAGAGATTTGCGCAACAACAATTTGACAAATATTGTAACAGCTTAGATCTATATAAAATTCTAATTAAATTACTTTATTGTTTATAAAAATATTGTTTAATAATAACAGATTAATAGTATTTTTTATTTAGTTTAATATTAACTGAATATTTTAAATTTTAAACTGTTTTTTATAACAAATTTTAAAAATTCTTGTATTTGAAATTAGATAATTTTTTTTTGCTTTTTAATATAATCTATCTTAATAGTAAAAATAATATCTAATATATATAGAATTTGTATATTATTTTATAACAGCTGTAGCAGATATATATTGTCTACTAGTCTAATATTAATAATATTTTCACTATTGTAATATATAGAAGTTATATAAGTATCTTTAAATTAATAGACTATATACTAATTGTTGTTTTTACTACTGTTTGTAATTTTAATAACTTAATTGTTAATTTTTGATTTTTTCGATTTGTGCAAATTAATATTGCTGTTAGAAATTTCTTTATTTATTATATTAATTTCTAAGTTTTCGATTGTATAAAAAAAATCTTTAAATAATTTTTAATAATTTGAATCTAATTCGAAAATTGGTTTGTTATTTACAACTCTTTTAATAAATAATAAAACAAAAAAGATTTTAATTTCTAAGCTAAAAATATTTTCAGAAGACATTAAACAACATTGCAATAAATTAAAAATTAAAATAAATTAAAAATTAAAATAAGTAAAAGAGAATTAAATTGTATTAAAAAACAAAAATGCGCTAGCTAAGATTTGTAATTGCGTTAAATAAATAAATAGTAAAATTAAATATATTATTTTGCAGTTTTAAATTTTAATCTAATAGCTATATAATTAATCTGTTTCTGTCAGATATATAAGAACAATATATATAAGAGATATAAGTTTAATATCTTTAATATAATCAGATATAATTGCAAGATTTAGAAAAAATTATTTGTTTTTATTTTAAAAAATCTATTCTGTTAATATTTAACAAACAGATTGTTCTGTTTAATAGTTTGTAATAGATCATTATTGTTTTGTTTGTTAAAATACAAAAACAATAGTAAATTGCTATTTTGTTTGCTATTTTATAAAGAAGATAATATATTGCTATTTTGTTTATTAATTTATAAAAAGACTTGCAAGATATTTTAATTTTAATTTTTGCTATAATTTAATTATCTACTAAATTCGAACAACAAATAATATTCGATATAAATATATTATACTTTTTTTTGTAAATCTAAATAAGCTTTTCGATTTTGTTAAGCAAGTTTTTACTGTATTAACAATTAAACTTCAAACTATATTTTTTTTAACAAATTAAGAATTTTGAGCTAGATTTTTTTTGTTTATATTTGTATATTTAATAATTAATTAGAATCTCGATTTTATATAAATATTAATATTTGTTAAATTTTTTAACTAATTTAAAATAATCTGATACTAAATAATTGTAAGAGTTAGTTTTAACTAATATAAATTTTAAGTTTGCTATAGAGATAACTAAATAGATTTTTCAGTTTTCTGATAGTTTAAATTAATAGACTAGATTACTTTTTTTTCAAATATTTAAAAAAAATCTACATATTAAATAGCAAGCTTAAGCAATTTTACTAACAATAGACTGTATTTTTTGTGCAGTTGCAAAAAAATCTTATTTTCTACTTTAAAAAATAAAGATTAATAATATTTGTTATAGATAAATTTAAAAATTATATTAGTTCAGACTATTAAAATCTTTGTTTTGCTAAAAATTTATTGTTTTTTTTTTAAATTAATTTTTATTCTGATTGTTTAATTTTAGCAGCAATATTAAATTTTGTATTTTAAAATTTATAATAAACTTATTAAAAAAAGTTCAGTTAATAAATTAGAAAGATTATTAAATTTTGCTTTTAATATAGAAAGAAAAACAACTTAGTTAAGATTCAGATTGTTAGCTATTGAATATTAAAGTACAATTTTAACTATTTAATTAATTTATTTGCTCTAATTATTTGTTTGCAAATAATAGATAATTAAGATCAGAAAATTAATTTTAAGTTTTTCAAAGATTATTTTTCAGAATTTAGAAAGAAATTTTTAATTTTAATTATAAATAAAAACTTTTAATATATTTTAGTTTGCGAACTTATTAACTAGTACTGTTGTTTAAATTTTTGCAATATAGATAGTTTTTCTAAAAAATAGTAATTTTCTTTAAAAATTTGTAGATAACAAATATAGCAGAATCTATATTTTGTACAATTAATAGTATTAGATAGACTGACCGCGTCGGGTCGATTAATCGAGTTCGGATCGATTAATCGACCCGAATTTTGGCAATTCGAATCAATCCGATCCGAAAATTTTGGCAGATCGATTTCTAAAGTTGAAATCGAAAATCGAGTCCAATCGAATCGACTTCTAGAGTCAAAACCGAAATTCGATTCGAATCGCTAAGACTATTTAAATAATTATACTATAATTATTAATAGTTAGTATATAGTCAATAATCAATATATTTTTAACAATATTTAATTATTTAGGTTATAATAAGATAATGTATTATAGTAATGCGTTACTACTCTTTAGAAAGAAAATAATTAAATCGCATCTATAGATTCTATAGAGTCTATAGATGCAAATAATGCAATTTATTAATAATTTGCATCTATAGACTCTATAGATCTTATAGATGCAAATTATATCTTAATATTAATTTTTTAATGTTTTTAATAGCATCTAGCACGCTTATAGACGCAAATTATGTCTTAATATTAATTATTTAATATTTTTAATAGCATCTAGCACGCTTATAGATGCAAATTATATCTTAATATTAATTATCTAATATTTTTAATAGTATCTAGTGTCGGAATAGTATAATCGATCTGATCTAGTGCCGGTACTATCCGACCCAACACTATCCGATCCGACATTATACAATCGATTCGAATAGCTTCGATCAATATATATAGATAGACAAAGTTCCAGCTTTTCTATAGTAACTAAGCGTTCTATTATTTATTATTTTGACAAATTATAAGTTTAAAACAAAACAAGAAACTTATCTGTTTATTAATTAGAATATTTGAAGTATAGCTAATGGATCGAACTAACAATAGATTTACAATTACTACTATTAGCTAAGTTCTTATTAATTTCGAATATACAAAAGTTAACAATCAATTATCTAAATATTTAGATTAGTCTTTAAGAATTAAAATATCAATACTACAATATTGTCGAAACAATAATTGGAAAACTGTTAAAATTTGTCGAACAATCGATCTCTCAACTATTTAAACAGTTGAAATTTTTAATTTCTAACAATTAAATAGCTAATATCTAGCTAGAGATTCTAGACACAAACATTCTACTAAAAAAGCTAATATAAGTTGTAAAAACAACTAAATTTATTTTATTTACAACTTGTTGCTTTTGCCAAAGAACGCTAATTATTTTTAATAGATATTTATCAATAATAAACTCTAAAGATCGAAAAATCAATTATATAGCAATTATACAACTAAAAATCGATAGTTAAATAGCTAATAATCAATCGAAGACGCATTATTAAAGCAAAACAAGATTCTGTTTTGGCGCATTAATAAGAAAACTAAATTATTTTGTTTTTCCGATCTTTGTTTTTCTATTTACTGCAAAATTCTTTTATTAACAATCAAATAAATTAACTTGTTAACTCGATAATTAAAACAAATACTAGTTAATTTCTTTTACTACAATATACAAAACAAACTAGTAAACTAAATTGCAAAAATATTTCGAAAATCGAAATAATTTTATTAATTATTTTGAAAACAGTATCTAGACGCAACTCTTGATCAAATAGTAATTAATTTTGTTTAAATAGAATTAAAAAGTTTTTAACTATTGCAAAAACGCAAAAAATTCAGATCAAAAAAATTAATACTCAATTTTATTAAAATAAGAAGACTAAAAAAATCGATTTAACAATTGCAAAAATATAAAATAGCATAACTATTTTTATAATTGTTAAAATCAAAAAATTAAATCAAAAAATTAAATAGTTTAGTTAGATTCTAGATAGTTAACAAACTTTATCTACAATCAAACAAAAATAACAATCTAATTAGAAATTTTCTATTAATATTCTATCTCTTAAACAAATCAAGTCTATTAAGTTTGCTTAAATCTATATTTGTTATAATCTTAAAACAAAACAACAAAAATATAAGACTCATTTAAAAGTTTATTGATTATTTATTTACTAGAATTTTGTTCAATCTATAATTGACAAAATCGATTAAATTGATACTATCAACAAAAAAAATTGTATTTAGTTATTTTTTTTATCTAAATTTTTTAAAAAATATTTATCGAACTAAATATCTAATTCGAATTCTATTAATTTATTTAGCTAGAATATTTTTATCGAAACTATTACTACACAATTGCGTCTTTTTACTATATTTATTAATATTATTATCTATTGTTTACAAGCTATTAATAAAGCTCTAAAAATAGCAAATTATATTAATATTATTATAGCTATTAGTATATCTATATTATCTTTTGCAGAATTAAAACAAATTGCTAAAATTAACAATAATATAGATTTTTTTGTTTAAAAACAAAACTTGTTTGAAGTTCTTAAATAGATTAAGCTCTAAAAATATATTAAATTAAATATAAGATTTGTCGATCTATTTAATATAATTATCGAAAAACAAATTAAATAGAATACTAACAACAAAAAGTATATAAATGCGCTTCGAAATATTGTTAATAGAAATCTATATTATAATATAAAGAAGATCGATCTAGTTAAAAAAACTTATTAAAAGATTGTTAAAATATACAAGTCTAAAGAGTTAAATATATTTATAAATTTTTTTGTCAAATTCGAATCTCTTAAAATTTTCAATTGTTAGAATATTAACAAATACAAAACTAAATTTTGCAATATTATTAATAAACTATCTATCTATTCAAATAATTTAACTATAGATAAAAATTAACTTATTTTTAAATATTTAGTCGATTTTAACAATATTGTTTATCTTTTTATTAATTGATAGATATCGAAGAGCATATAGCTTATCCCGGGTGCAGAAATTGCACTCGGGACAAGCTTATTCCGGGTGAGAATTTCTACTCGGAATAAGTTCTATTTATGCTTAGTCTATACTCAACATAGAGCGTGCTAAATAAAACAAAGATTATAAGTTTAAAAAGATGTCTCTATTGCAAGTTGTATATATTAGATAAAGTATATGCTAAATCTATAATTTTGTTATTGCAAAGCTTATTTTAAATAGAAAATTTGTATTTGAAATGAATTTTATTTATATCGAGTCTATACTCTATATATACTGTACTAAATTAAGCAAAAAGATTGAAAATTTAAAAATACATTAAAGAAAAGATATATATATCTAACATATACTAAATATATAAATTGATTATCTCAATATATCGAGTAATTATAATTTTGTTCGATTTCTAAAACTTAGAATAAACTAGATATATGCTCAATATAGTCTATAACTATTAAAAGAAAAACTATTATCTCGATCTTAAATGCGCAATTCTAATATATTTATACAAGATGCAATTCAAATATAGATTTAGTATTGCTATAATATATATTAAGAATAAATAAAGTTGCACAAGTTGCGTATTAAGTCTTTAGCGTATTTTGTAAAATTAAAATACAATTGTTGTATTTTCTATCTCTATCTTTTCTAACTATTTATATTATTGTAATATATACTTTTGATTTTATTAACAAATCTATAGTATAAGTCTAATATATTCTCTAATTTTATTGCTTCTATTATCTTAGTATATATTTAGTATAAGTGTTGCTACAATTTAGTTCGCTAATTTTAGAGTATACTACAACAATTCTAATATAACAAACGCGCAAAATCTATTTTCTCTAAAATATTATTATAATAAGTATAGTATATACAATATTTTTGTCTAGTATATATTAACTATATATTTAAGAATTTTTGCTTAATTTGAATTTTAATTTTGTAACTAAATGTAAATGTTTAGCTATAGCACAATTCTATAGTAGATATACATTAAATCTATATTTAGTATATATAAAATTTAACTAAATAGATAATAAATTTGATAAAAAGATATTTTTTGTTGCAATTTAGCTTATACTAAGTATTAGCAATATCTACTATTAGAATTTCGAAAAATAATAGACAATTTATATATAGATTTAATCTAAATTTAGTATATACTAAATATTATTAATTGCGTTAAATTCTAAAACTCGAATTGTCTTTTTTAACACAAATATATAAATTGTATAAATTTAGTTGCAACTTTGTATATACTAAATATTAGTAATTATAATTGTATAATAATGTTAACTAATTAAATATATAAAATAACTTTTATTGCTTTCAATTGCTAGCTATTTGTATATATAATTGTAGTTTTATTTATATTTAATATATATTGAATTAAAATTAAAATTAAAATATATTGCTATTAAAAAATATATTATATTGAAGCAAGTAAACAAATATTTTAATTAATTATATATAATATATATATTAAGTATATATAATTGCAAATTTAGATACAAAAAATATTTCTTCAAATATATATTATTTTGAAAAAAAATATATATCTCTTTTATATTTAATATATATCTAGCTTATATCAATCTAGTACTGTAAAATTTTAAATTAAATTCGAAGAATAACAAAATGCAAACTACTTTATAAAATTAAAATATAGTTTTTATATATTTTGTTTAAGCTAAATTTATATTTTGTATAGATACAAATATATAATTAATACAATTGTTTATTAATATATAAACAATATAAAGTATATTATATAAGCTAGATTAATATTAAGTATATATTAAACTTATATAGAATAGTTATTATAATTAAGAATTTGCAATTGTTTTCAATATATACTTTTATTGTAAGATAAACTTATTTTTTTATACTTGTTATATACTTAATTTATCTTTTATTTTCTCTATTCTTATACTATATATACAAATATTTATTTTGCAATTTAAGATTTCGATAATATATTAATTATATATAGATTTAACTAATATTAGATTTGTACTAATACAATTTTTAGAATTACTAATTAATTATTGTTTATTGTTTTTTTTCGAATATTTGTCTCTCGATTTAAAGAATATTTGCAAAAAATATACTTCTAGCTTAGTTTTAAAATATACTAAGTTTATACTAACTTACTTTTAGTATTATACTAGTATTTCAATTAAAAAGCTTTTTTTTGTATATTTTTTTGTATTAATTTGTATTTAGTATATATTTAAACTATATATAAATTAATATATCTATTACAAATATCGAATTTTCGAGTAGATTATTTAATTATATTTTAGATTCAATCTATACTAAATATATACTAGTATTAAAAAAATAAAAAGAAGCAAAAAAATCTTGTAATAATAGTGTATTTAAGATTTCGAAAATCTTTAAAAATTTATATTTTATTTATATTTAATATATATATAGCTAACAAAAAAAAGTTGTTTGTAATAATAAAAAATTAAATACAATAGTTAACTCTAATAAAAGAGTCTAAGACTTGTATATATTATACTTATATTTACTATATATATAGAAAAGAATTATAATACTCTTTTTAATTCGAACAAAAACAAATTTTATTTGTTAATTTACTATACTAAAACTATATTAATTTTATATTTAATAGATATCTACGTTCTAACTAATATTTTAATAACAAAAAAGAGTAAAATATTATCTACAATTTTATATTATATCTATAATATATCTATATTAAATTTATATATAGCTAATTCTTTTTTAGATAGATTTATCTCTATTAATAACAAGATAAAATAAGTTGTTAGTGTTAAAGTTGCTAGATTTGATTTAGTACAACGTTGATTTAAACTTCTGATCGATTTGTTGTACTATTACTATCTTGCTCTTCGCATTAATTCTTGTTGTTATTACAATTAAACTCTAGATTGCACAAATTATACAAATCAATTCGAAACTCGAAAAGTTCTCGAGACTATTAACAACAAAAAGAATTACTATCTCAAATTGTCAAATATTGTAAAAATACGTAATTTAAGTTACGATCAATTTGATTTTAATTTAGAAAATTTTATTGTCAATATATATATAAGAGTTTAGTGCACTTGTTCTCTTAATCTCTTACTATATTATTTGTTACTATATTTGCTATTTATTTTGATTACAAATTTTTAATTTACTATTGATAATATTAAAAACAATTAATACAATCTAATTTTATCTTAAGTACAAACGTTAATAATACAATTAAGCTAAAAGTAATTGTGCTATTAAAATAGAGCAAATATGTTAAAATCTTATTGTTTTGTTTAGAATAACTAATTTGTAAATATTAAATATTGCAAAAATCTAAATTAAGATTCTTAATTTTTTTTAAATATATTGAAACAAAAGATTTTAATCTATTTTTAAAGTAATATATTTGCACGTTGTTAAATTTGTATATTAGCAATAGTCTTAGTATTTATTGACAAATACTTAAGATATATATATATTATATATATAACAAAGTACTAAACTTTGCAATTTGCAATAAAATAATTAATATATAGTTCTCGATTATATTTCTATTTAAAAATTAATAAAATTAATCAAAATATAGTTTAAACAAAAACTTGTAAAATATAGAAAACTTTGTAATTTCTAGAAGAAGAGAGATATAACTAGTATAAAAAATATTTATTATTTTTTTCAATATTATTAAATTAAGAATAAGTATAGTTTTGCTAACAAACAATAACGTCTCTATATTTTAATCGATATTTTAATAATAGCTTATCTAGATTATCGATCTATATTAATATTTAATATAGAAATTATTTTTAAAAATATAAGAAAAAATTCTCTATTTGTATTTAATCTAGTAAAGAATAAAGAAATCGATATTCTAAATAACAAAAATATAATAAACATAAACAAAAAAAGTAATATCTTAATTAATAAAAAGAATAACTTAGATTATAATAAGACTTGTTGTTTGTTTTAAAAATATATTAAATTTCGAATTGTTTCTAATAAGAATTTAATAAAATCTAATATTTTTTTTGTAAAAATTAAATTTCTTTATACAAAAAGTAAAAGAAAAAATTCTTGCAAATAAATTTTTAATCTAAGTCTTATTATTTTCTAATAATAATTATTAATAGAAAGTAATTTATTATTGAAACAAATTTGTTTTTTGTTTTGTTTGTTCGATTATCTTCTAATAATAACTATTTATAATATTGTTTTTAAAGTTAAAACTACAAACAATATATATAATATATTCTATCTTCTTAAGCACTTTTGTCTATTGAACAACAAATATAGAATATTGTTAAGAATTAAGAAACAAAAACAAAATATATTTGTTTTTTGTTAATCGAAACACAAATGCGACAACTATCGAACACTTATATATAAACTATTGAAAACTAATATTTAATTTCGATATCTAAAATATTTAAATCGAGACGCTAAACTAAAAGACTCGATTACTTAATATATTTTTCGATAAGATTTAATTAATACTATAAACAATAAATTGCAATTGTCTCGATATAATATTAATTAACAATTAATCAACAAATTTAGACAAAGCTTTTCTCTTTGTATAAGATTAAATATTTGATTATAATTTAAATACAATTTAATATTATTTAGATTAAGAAATTTAATTTAATATATAAACAATCTTTCTTAATTGTTTGTTCAATAATATTATATAAAAATTATCTAGACTTATAATTTTAAATATCAATACAAATGTATTCTCTAAATTAATAATTAAGCAAGTACAAAAGATTTATACTAATTTAATTGTCAAACTTTTGAAAACTAAGAATACAAAACTTATTTTATAGTTTTAAGCAAACTTTAACTTTGTAAAAGCAATCTTACAAAACTATTTATTAATACAAGAAAAACAGAAGATCGATATAATATTGTATACTACAAAAAAGATTTAAAAACAAAAGAAATTTAAAAAGTATTAAAAACAATATTTTCGAAATTGTAATACAATAGTGTTTGAAATATATAGCTCTAAAACTATAATACAAATTTTGAACAATAAGAAAGCAAATATTTGATATAAAATTAAAAAGCAAGCTCGATTTATTAAATTAACTTATTAATTAATTTTTCAACTTATTAAAAAAGAAAAATACAATTAAAAACTTAAAATTATTAAAGTTCGAGTTGCTTTGTACAAACAACAAAAATATCAAAAATATATAATATTTTTAATACAAATTATTTCGAAAAACAATAATAAATTAGAAACTAAAATTGCTCTCGAAAATATTTTTAAAAATTTAAATTGTTAATTTTTTTTAAAATACAATCTTTTGTTGTATATTTTTTGTCTTAATAATAAAAGAAAATTTATTAATAAAAGAAAATTTATATATACTTAAATTTCCAATATAATAGATAAAATTTAAAAATATTTAACAATACAAAATTTAAATATTTTTATTTATTGTTTGCATTTAATTTGCAAAAGAAATTCGACAACAATATTTAATTTTGTAGTTTTTAAAAGTTATATAACTTAAATATATAAAATTAATTTGCGCAAATAAACTTTTTATTGCAAACAACTAGTTTTCGATTACAATTTATATTGTAAAATTAGAAAAAATATAAATCTCGAATATTAATTAAATCGAGCATAGCTACTTTGTATATTAATTAAATTAAATCTAGTCAAATTTTAGCTATTTTGAATATAGTTATCGAAAACTGATTTATTAGTTTTATTGTATTGTTTGTAAAAATAAAATTGTTTTATATTATAATTGTAATAATCTCGAATAAATATATGTATCTAAATAATAAAGCAAGCGATATAGTATATTAATATTATATATTTGTATAGTATTAACAATTAACAAACAAGTATATAGATTAAATTATTCTAATTAATCTAAGCTTTAATATTAGAATTATCTTAAATACAATATATTTAAAATTAGACAAATATATTTTGTTATTTAAAAGTTGTTTTATTAACTTAGTAAACTTGTATATTTTAATTGCAAGATCTCGAGATATTTTAATTTTTTTTTAAGTTTTATTATTATTGTTTGTATAACAATTCTATTAGCAAAAGTATTATTAATACAAAAAGAGATTAACTAAAGTTTACTCAAAATAGCAAATCTATCTTATTGCAAAATAAATTAGCAACAACATTAAAATTGTTATTTTAATTATAGTTAAAAAAGTCTAATAAGTAGTAATTATTAATAATACTATTCTTAATACTTAACTTTTGTTAGATATTGTATCGAGAGTTTTTATCTTGTACTTATAACTTAAGCTTGTAGATTAATTGTTTCTTAAATAACAAAACAACAATTAATATTTAGTTTTATATAAAATATTAGTCTAATAAATTAGAGATTAAGTTGTTTTTATAGAAATATTAATCGATATTGCTTTATTTGCAAGTAGAGATTTCGATTATTAATAATTTATTTAGACTTTTATTTACTTAATTTTTTGTCTTTGCTATATAGATTAAGAGAAATTAAATAATTTTGTAGTTTTTTAACTAATTAGTAATCTTTGTTGTTTAAAGCAGATTTGTAACAATTATTAAAAATCTTCAAATACAACAAGTATAAAATTTTATTAATAAAAATAAACTCTTTTATAATATATTGTACAAAATTAAAATCTTTTTACAATATATATTTACAAATCTTTTACAATATATATTTACAAATCTTTTACAATATATATTTACAAATTTTGTATAATATATATTTACAAATCTTTTACAATATATATTTACAAATCTTTTACAATATATATATTACAAAACAAAACAACAATTAATAGCAAAATATTTTAATAATATTTAACGCAAAATATATAAAAAAAGATATATTAAAAATATTTGTACTTAAGCTTTTGCAAAATATTATTAAATATTTGTTAAAACAAGATCTAAAATATTTGTATTTTATATATAGTCGATTTGTCGAGTTTGTAAATTACTTTTTTTTCGATTTTTTTTTTGTCGACTTACAATATTTAGTTATTGCTACTCTAATATTGCAAAAATTTGAGTTAATCTTATATATTGTAATTATATTATCTCTAAAATATTAAGAATTGAAACAATTTAATTATAATAAAAACTTGCACAAAGTATCAAATACGCTTACAAAGTTTTTATTAAATTATTTAATTTACAAAAAGTATTAAGATTGCGCTTATAAATAGTATTGTATTTTAGTTGTTTAACAAAATTTAATTAATATTTAGAACTATTTTTAACAAATACTTTAATATATATTTAATTTTCGAAAAGTAATTTTTATCTATTGCAATTGCTCTATTACAAATTAAGAATTAAAGAAAATCTATTGTTGAAAAAGCAATTGAAAGAGTTATCTATTAAATAGAGAAATATATAATATATTTTAATTAAATTTATAATATAGTTGTGTTACAACTTAATCTTTGCAAATAAAAATATTTTTTAAAGAAATTTTTGTTAACTCTATAATAGTGTTCTTAAATAGTAGTAATCTTAGAGCGCAAAAGTTAATAATAAAAGTTTGCAACAAAATACGCAATATTTAATTTCTAAGATTATCTAAATTTGACAAACTAACTTTTATTATTTTTATAATCTTTATTTTTCTAATTTATTTATGCAAATTGCGTCTAATTATATGCAAGAATTAATTAACAAAAACAATAATTAATTTTCTTTTTTAAATTAAGTATCTAGAATATTTGTATCTTATATATAATTATATTGTCTCTAAAAATTAGATCGATTATTTTTTGTTATAATATTGCTTTCTTAATTTACTTATATTAATAATTGATAGCAATACTATAATAGACAAAGATTTTTTTCAAATTTTTTGCAATATTTTAAAACTTCGATATCTAATTCTAGAAAATATACAAATAAAATTTTTTTATTAAAAAATCTTTATTGATAAAGTTAAATTAAGTTTAAATTTGATATTATTTTATATAAATTTTCTTTTTAATTACAATAGAAATAGCTCGAAGATCTATATAGAGAGTAAAAATAATATTGACAATTTTTTTTACTCAAAAAGATTTTTTTTTTCTAATATTGCAATAATATTTTGTACAAAAGACTTAAACAAAATTTTCGAAATATTTCGAAATAATTTGTTTAAAAATTATAATTAATTTCGAGAAATATAGCAATATAGTAAGTTGTATTTCTAGCGTAAAAAAAATTTGTTAAAAAAACTTTACTATATTTGATTAAGACTTTTTTGTCAATACGCAACAATATTTACAAAGATACTAAGATTTATTATATATCTAGCAAAAAGAAAAAAAGAAAAAAAGACAAAAAAGATTGTTATAAAGAAAATAAATAAAAAATTAAAAAATCTAAATTTCTATACAAATATCTTGTAGCTTTGATTAATTTGTCAATTTTTTTGTATATATTTAAGCAAGTATATTTAGACAAACAATTGTTTAAGAATTTAGTTAATAATAAAATAATCTTAACAAAACTAATATTAAAAAAAGACAAAAGAAGAGCAAATCTTTTGCAAATTTTAGCAAATTACAATTATTTTTGTATTGTATAAAGATAGATAGATACGCAATAAATAATAGTATATATTAAAAAGTAAATCGAGAAACAAATTAAGCAATAGCTAGACTTTAATAAAGAGCAATTAAGATCTACAATATATCGATTTTCGAATAATTATATATAATTAAAATAAGAGAAAAAAGAACTCGATTGCTATTCTAATTACTTTTTGTTATATTTGTTAAGTTTTGCTAGATCTTCTATTATTATTATTAAATAATTTGATTGTGTTTTTAATAGTATTAGCAAATTAAGTTTTTTTATTGCTATAAGATAGAGTGCAAAGCTTTTAGTGCATTTTTAATAATTAATTGTCGAATTTTTAAACTATAATCTACAATATTCTTAATAAGATTAGAACATTCTTAAATATCGAATTTCTTTATAAAAACTAAAATATTAATATAAAATATTAATATAAAATATATAGATATTGTTGTTTTTTAAAAAATATCAAATTATATAAAATATAACAATTCTTTAATTGATTGCAATTGTAAAAACAACAAAATCGATACTTAATAGAGTTTTAAAAAAACAAATTTGTAAAAAAAGTTAATACAATATATAAATACTATAAGTATTACTAATTGTAATCTAACTTTCAATTATATATAATATATTGTTAGTTGTTTCAAACTTAATCTCAATTATTAAAAAAGAGAACCAATTTTCTTTTGTTAATTGCGTATATAGTTGTGCTATTCGATAATTAACAACAACATTTTTTTTGTCAATCTATTCGAACTTTTGTTTGATAGAATATTTGTAATAGTAATTAGACTTTGACACAAAAAGCTTGTATAAATATTGCAAATTAATTAACAACAACTTAATAGATTAAATAGTATTGCGTTCTTTTGCAAAATCAAAATATTTAATAAAAAATACTAAAATCTTTGTAATATTTAATACAATAAATTCGATTTTATTTTAAAGTTTTATTATTTTGTTTACTATTTTAAATCTTTCTTTTTGCTTTAATTGTAAAAATAAGTATTGCTTTCAAATATATATTTTTATTAAATTTTTGATTGCTAACAATATTTGCTTTTTTATATTATTAATAACAATACAATTTCTAAAAAATATTGAGCAATATATAGAATTTAACGTACTAGATCTTTTACTCTAAAAAGAAGAAATTAAGTTTATTCTAAAATTTTGTATATTTTATTGCGATATTTGACTAATAGCTATTAACAATATAAGCTAAAATACGTGCTAATTTGTAGATACAAACTAATTATAATTAAAGAAGTTTAACAAAGTACTATACAAACACTTGTTTAGATAATTGCTTAAACAAAAGATTTTAAAAAGTTAAATCTAAATTGACACAAATATTGACAAAAATACTAATAAAAAAAATAACAAAAAAGATAGCAATTGTAATCGACAATACTTGCTTGCAAATATATAATTAAAATCGAATTTTTTATAATTGCAATATCTCGCAAAGCTTAATTGCAATAGAATACAACTAAGATAACTATTTAAATAAGAAATTTCGAAAAGACTATCTAGAAACTAAAAATACTTGCTTAAAAACAAATAATTAGAAAAATATTTAAAAGTTTGTTGCAAATAGCTCTTAAACTTCGATTGCAACAAAAGACTATTAGAATAACAATTTAAAAAATTGTTAATTAAAATTAACAATAAAAAAAGCAACAATCGAGTATATTTGTTTGCAAATTAACAATTAGAAATATTTTCAAATTTTTTTTTTAAAAATTTTAAAAATCTTAAAACTTGTATATTAAATTGTATAATAATTCGAAAACAAACGTAAAAAAATCAAGATACTTAGACTTAAATAATAGAAAAGAAAGAGCATTAAATGCAAGCAATTATTAATTAAATCAAATTCTATTTTTAGTGCAAAACAAACAAGCGTGTTTTAAAACTAATATTTCTATTTATCTAATAATACAATCTATTTAATTCTATATATTAAAATTACTATTTTAGCAATTGCATTGCTAAGTAAATTGCATTACTAAATAAATAAAATACAAAAATATATTTTTAATCAATTCTTATATTTTATTTCTAATTTCTAAATTTCTAAATATCTATATCTTCGATATCTTTTTTAATAAATAATTGTCTTAAGTTCGATCTATTCTAATTCAATTAATTTACTAACAATTAATACTTTTTTATATATCGAAGATTAAAACAAGACTTTGATACAAAAAAAATAGAAATAATATTGTATTATAGAATTGAAATACAAAGAAAAAGTCTTATTCGAGCTTGTCTCAATTGTTATTTCGATAAATTATACAAATTGATAATAAATTATCTCTACAATAGATTGCTTCTACAATAGATTGTCTCTACGATAAATTACTATACAATAAATTGTCTTTACAATAAATATTTTCTCTACAATAGATATTGTCTCTACAATAGATATTATCTCTACAGTAAATTGTCTCTACAATAGATATTGTCTCTACAATAGATTGTCTCTACAGTAAATCGCTACAGTAGATTGCTTCGACAACAGATTGTCTCTACAATAGATATTGTCTCTACGATAGATATTGTCTCTACAATAGATATTGCTTCTACGGTAAATATTGTTTCTACAATAAATATTGTCTCTACAATAATAGATATTGTCTCTACAATAAATAGTCTTCTATATAAATAACTTCTTATAGTAAATTTGCTTTACAATAAATTTGTTTTGTTTAAAAGATTTGTTTTGTTTAAAAGAAGAAAAGACTTATCTATTAATACGTAAGAACTAAGATAATAGATAAGTAGATAAAAAGTTTCTACTTAATTTGCAAAACTATTGCTTAAGACTAACAACTATTTAATTTAAAATATATTGTTTGTCAAATATTAATAAAAGCTAAGAGAAATATAGTTGTCTATAAAAAATTAATTCAATTGTTAAAATTTTTATTCAATTGGCTTGCGTTCTTTTTGTTAATAGTCGATATTCTTTTTACTTTTTGTTTTTTTGCGTTGTTAAGAGAAATATTTAATTTCTCTATTGTTTGCGTTTTTTAGCAATTTAGCTTAATTTGTTTTATTTTTTCGAAATTGTAATTTTTTAGATTCGATTGCTAGAATTGATAATTTCTATCTTATATTTTTTGTTGCTATATCGCAAAAACTTTCTTTATTAAGTTGTTTATTAAGCTTTATCAATATTTTTTTCTCTTTTTTTTGAAAATTATTACAATTTTGTTAATTTTTTTGTTTTAATATTCTTTAATTAAAGTCGAATAAATCTCTTTTTTTATTGTAAAAAATTTGTTTTGTTTCGAACAAATATTTTGCAAATATTTTAAGCTTTGTTTAACAATTTTTCTATTGCTACTTTCTAACTTTGAGTTAAATCTTATATACTTTAATTGTTTTTTCTTTTTGTTTTTGTCTTTGTTTTTAAATAATAAACTTTATAAGAGCTACTTTAAACGCACTTTTATTAAATATATATTGTTGTTGCTATATCTCGAGAAAATTTATATCTTGAGCAATTTGTTGTTAATTAATATTGCAACTTTTATTTAACTTATTTAAAATTTGCTCTTTAATAATAAGCTTTTAATATTTTTGTTTCTATACTTGTTTAAAATCTTAAAATAAATTAATTTTTTATATAATTTTTTGTCAACTTTATTTTTAACAATTTTGTTTATTTTTAATAATTTTTTTACTTATATTAATTTTTTGTTGTTTCTCTTAAATAAAGTAGTTTATCTTCGAACTAATTTGCATTTAACATAATTTATTATCGCGATTGTCTAGACAATTGTTTCGAACTTTAGATTTACTAATTTATTATTATTTTGTATTAAAAAATTATCGATTATATACTTTGTTATTGTAATTTGATCTAAAATTCGACTAGAATCTAAATTAATCTATTATTAAATATTTTTTTAATTGTTTTTTTCTTATACTCGAAAGTTGATAAGCAACTAATTTCGAAAAAAATATCTCTATATTTTTTAGATATTTAATATGTTGCGTATCTTTTCTCTATTAACAAATATTTCTCTTTTTGTTTTAAACAATTTAACAATATATAAATTATCTATTTACAAATCTAAAATCTACTAGATAAGTCGATTGCTTAATATTAAAATAGCTCTCTAATTGTAATTATTTGTCAATTTTCGAAACTATTATAACAAAGCTAAATTAAAAAGCTAATAAAACAAAGACTAGAATTAAAAGAGTTTTAAATACAAAAAAGTTAACAACAAACTAAATATTTTTAAAAAATAAAATAATTGATATAGTTTAGCTCTATATATTTATATATATTTTTTAACTTCTTATTAGATTAGCTATTTTAGTATTTGTTTAACTATTTGCAAGATCTTTCTAAATTGTATCTTAATAATATTACAAGAGCAAATATTGCTATAAAAGATATAAGTATAAGCAAGAATATATTAATTTATATAGTCTATAGCTTGTCGTGCAACAATTATATATATATTATTTAAGTTTTAAAAAGTAGTTAAAAAAGAAAACTCTATTTGTTTTCTATATTCCCAAATTTGTCAATAAGTTTCTAGTTAAATTTGTCAATATAGATTGCAGCAAATATAAATAGTTTCAAATACGTATTATTAAAGACTAAAAGAAGAAATATATACTATAAACTTAATTAGTAGAAGCTAAAAATAATAATAATTGAAGTTTAATTATAGACAAATTTTTTAATAATTTTGTTTAAGTTGCGACAAGAAACTTATAGATATCGATTTTGTTGTTTCAAATTTTAGAATTCTAAAATATTATTGTTTGTAACAATATAAGATATATATTAGATTCTATAAGTTTTATTATTATATAATTTATATTTTTGATATTTTTTTGTTAAATAGTCTTCGATATTGTTTTCTTTTTAAGAAAGCAATCTTCTATATTTGCTAAAAAATATAAGTATACAAACTTAATAATAGATCTTTTACTTATTAATCTTTATATAATTATTATAAGAGTTAAATATTATAATTAAATATTTAAGCTAATTATAGTAGAATTTAAGATTATAAATAAACAATAGATTCTATAAGATCTAATTGTATTAGAATTAAACTATAGAATATAATTGAAAACAATTGTTGTAGATTAATCTCTTTGCAAATTGCTGCTATTTTAAAAAACAACTATTGTTTGTAACAAATATTATTTATTTAACAAAAAAATATATCTATAAGTTTTTAGATAAGATATACAATCTAATTTTGTTTATAACAATTAAGTAAGTTTACAATATTTTTTTTGAAAATCTTTAATAATAATATAACTATTAACAATATATTTCTTCTTGTTTTAATAATAACTAACGTACAGTCTCGATTGTTACTATATAAAATAATAACAAATTCGACTTAATTTAATTTTAAAAATTTATAATAATCTATTTTTTTTGTTAGAAAAAATAGTCTTAACTCTTTTAATAATAGACTTGTCGATTTTGTCTATTTAAAAAGACAATTTGTTAATATTCATAGATAAATAATGTTTTTAAAAAACTCTTAAATCAAAAAAGCTACAATTAAACAAACAAATATTTTTAACAATTTGCAAGAACTTAAGTCTTTCTATATTTTTAAAAAACTATATTACGTATTGTTAAATATCTGCTAATTAAGAGTCTATTATTGTTAAAGATTAATAATAATATCTTTAGAAATATAGAGCAAGATATAAAATAAATATTTCTATATTAAATATGTTAAAATTGTAATTTGCGCTAAGTTCGAATTGTTAAGTATTTAATCTATTAAATATTTATTCTATATAATCTATTATTGTTTAATTTGCAAGATAAAATATAACAATTATAAATTTTCGAGTTGTTAGCAATATTAGACTTTATCAAATGCGAAAAAAAATTTTGTAGTAGAAATTCTTAGAGATCAACAAATCTACAACAATATTAGAAAAAACAACATACTACAAAGTAGATTGTTCGACAATTATTATATTATTTTCGAGTATTAATTATCTTTTAATAAAAGTTGCAATAAAAATATCTTTAAATTTGTTAAAAGCAATTTACGCTTGCATCTTCTTTTAGAAATTATAAATAAAATATTTTTTATAAATTATTAAATTAATTAAGAAAATAACACAATATTTATTTTAGAATTTCTTTTTTATTGTTTGAAGATTTTCAAAAATAAAAATTCGATATTAAAGAAAAAATATATCGAGAAACTTACGCGTAAAAACAAATATCTAAAATAAGAGTTTGCGTATTATAAGAAAACTTAGATAACAATTATAAGATTTTACAATAGTACTTAAATTGCTATACAAAACTTATAGCATACTTTAACTAATACTTTGTAAAAAATTGTAATATCAAAGAATTGTTTGCTTAAGTACTAAACAATTAAGTAAAAAAATTATAAAAAAAAATATTTGAAAAATAGAGTTTTCTAAAAAAAAGTTATAACAGATATACAATTCTATAGATAATAAGATATATATCTTAAACAAAAAATATAAATATATACAAATTAAGAGTAGAATATTATTAATATATAATTATTAAACTTGTTCTTTTAAGTAATACTTTTTAGAATCGACTTGTTATAACAATAGAAAACAATCTAATTGTATTGAAGCACTAGCGAGAGAATAATAAAGCTATTGTTAAATATTTGTATTAAAGCACTAGCAAGAGAATAATAAAGCTATTGTTAAGTATTCGAAGATATTTCTGTAACTTGTTTGAGACAAAGCTATTGCGTTCTGCAACAATAAAATATTTTTTTGCAAGAAACAAAACTATTGCGTTTTGCGATAATAGAATATCTTTTTGCAAAAGACAAAGCTATTGCGTTCTACAACAATAGAATATCTTTTTGCAAAATATTAAGCTATTGCATTTTGCTGCAATAAGAAATCTTATTATATAGAATAAAGCTATTGCGTTTTGCGACAATAGAAAATCTTATTGCATAAAACAAAGCTATTGTATTTACAACAATAAAAATAATGTTTTGTTGTATTAGATAAAATTATTGTTTGTAGTATTACTAGTATATAGTTGACGCAAACAATATTTTAGATTAAATTAATAACAAATATATTTGCAATTAACAACAATTTATATTTGAACAATATTAATTGCGAAAAATCTTAATATTTATATCGACTTCAATAGTTGCAATTTTAGAACAATAAAAATATTGTGTTACAATTAACACAATTGTAAAATTCTATTTAAAAATATTAATTTAAAATTAATTTTTGTTTTTCGAAGTAATATCTATTCTTTGTTGTTACTTTAGAATAATATATAAGTTTTAAATTTTAATTATTTTTCGAGATTTGTATATAAAGAGACTTTATAATTTTAATTTGCTTAATATAATTATAAATTGTCTTTAAAACTAATTTTAAATTTAATATATAAATAGCTATTATATTGATTGTAATTTTATTTCTAATTAATAATTTTAGCAATAAAATATATTAGCTCTATAATATTTTATATATTTTAAATAAAAAAATTAAATATTATCTCTAAATATTGTTAAGTCTTACATATTATTAAAGACAATATTAATTTTATATATAAGATCTTTGCATTTACTTTTCGACAAAAGTTAACTAATTTTAATAGTTTTGCAAATTGCAATTCTAAACTTATTAATATATATTTTTATATTTAATATTAGACTATTTACAAGATTTCGAAACTTATAATTAAGATAAAAATAATTTTTTTGTTTTTAAAAAATTAAAAAGATACAAGAAAGACAATCGAAATAAAAGTCAAAAATATATTAATAGTAATATAGTATATCATTAATATTAGTTTGATTTAATTACAATACAAAATTAGTATCTACAATTAATACAAATAGCAATAATAGTAACTATCTTAATTTGTTAACATTTTGCTTCTTTGATATTAAGAGAATTTTAAAGAATCTTTATAGATATATATTGCACAAAAATTACAAAATAATCTAAATCTACAAAAGAGACAATATCAATTATTGTTATAATAAATAGAATTTGTTATATTCGAAAATATAGAGAAATAATACAAAAAATAAGTAAAACAACAAAAATCTTATTAAGAGCTAGACTTAGTATACAAAACAACTAAAAGATTTAGTTTAATTTTGTAAATAGAATCTACTATATAATATTTATATTATATTTGTATTTAATTTTGTTATTATAAGTGTAAAGAATTTATATAATACAAAGACTAATAAATAAGAACTAAGACTATTAATATTAACAATAATTAATTAGACTTAAAACTATACTATTATAATATTTATTATTTAATTGTTTTAATTTAATTGTTTTGTAATCTTAGTTCTTATTTATATTTGTATAGCAACAAAATAGAAAATTATAATATATTCGATTTATATAATACTTAAGAATTTGACAACTCTAATATTGTTAATTAATATATTTATTAAATATTAAAAAAATATCTTTAAAATTCTAAATTATATTTAGTAACAATAAACAAACAATAATTACTACTATATATATTTTAGTGTGCAAGAAGAGTCTGTTTTTGTTGCTAGCTCAAATTATATTTTAGTAGTATAATTTTTGTAATTTATAATATTTTTTAGACTCTTTATATTTTGTTTAAAATTGTTATACTTTATTATTGATTAAAATACAAAAACGCGTTTCGATCTAAAATATAATATTTCGATTTTTAAAAATATTTGTTTCGAAAGTGTCTATTCGAAAATGTTTTCTTAAATATATATTGCAAACTACTCTATTATATCTATCTAAAATTGCGTCGATCAATATTGTTTTTACAAATATTTAAAATCGACAATTGCACTAATAGATTTACTTAGTTCTAATTTCTAAAGTATATAATTGTTTTGTACTATTTTTCTATTTCTTTTGCTCTATTAATAGAGCTTTTAGATACAAAATCTATTAGATATTCTTGCAATATTAGTATTATTTCTATTTAAATATTAGATTAGAAATATTGCTTGTTAACTAAATATAATTTTTGAAATTTCAAAAGAAATTTAAGTTTGCGTTCTCTATTAGATACAAAGATATTAAAAATTTAGATATTATTTAAATTAACTATTAGATTAACAAAAACAATTAAAGTTACTTAAAATAATAGCAATTTGTATTGTTATTAATTTAAGAATTTTCAATATTCTAATTAAGTATAAAGAGTCTTTTGAATTATTATTAGAAATATTAATAAAAATTACTAATATAAAACAAATACTTCTAGATAGATTTACAATATTTTGCTATTATTATAGATTAACTCAAATATTTAGCTCGATTTTTGCAAATTCTTGCTATTGTAAAAATTATTAAGAAAATCGATTACAATCTTTTTGTATCTATTAATATTTTTCGAATATTTACAAACTCTTTGCTAAGCAATAGATACAAATTTTAGTATATATTGTTTTTAAATTAGAGTACTTATAGTATTTACAATTAATTTTGAATTTTATTAAAAAAGTTTAACAATTTTTTTTTGTCTTTCTTTGTAATATTTAATATAGAAATTCTATAAATTCTTATAATTGCGTATTGAATTAAATCTTTAATATTAACAAATCTATATTCGATATACTAATTAATCAATTAAAGCTGTTGTATTGCTTCAATAACTATATAACTAATTAATATTAAGATTGAGTAAAACAATTTAACTTCTATTTTTTAGAAAGTCAATTAAATATCAATAATTTAAAAAACAAGAATATAATATTAATTGTAGATATTAAAAAAACTTAAGATTATAAACTACTAGCAATCAAAAATAGATTCTCTTAACTTTGCAAATATATAATTTTGCAAAATATTTCGAAAACTATTAAATAGATTAGTTTCGACAGCAAGTTTAAATATATAATATATAACTTTTTTGCTTTATAAGCTATAAAAAGTATATCGAATTTCTTTTATATTTTGTTTACTACTAATTCGAAGAATAGATACGTATACTTATTATTTTTGCAATATTTTTTACAACTAATTCGATAAAAATTGTTTAACAATACTAAAAAATACTATCTTAACAATAATTAAGAATTATTTTTTTGTTTTAATTAACAAATAATCTCTTTTTAATAATATATTATCTATTTCGCGACTTTCTTCAATCTTAATATAATAACAATATATACTAATATAAAGCGAACAAAGACTCAATAACGTATACTATTAAACAAAACTAACTTGCGTATTAACAAAATCTAAATTTATTTTTTAAGAATCGAAAATTTTATCGAAGCAAATCTAATTTGAGCGAGCTTAAAAAAAAGTAACTAAAATTTTTTAAAAATAACAATTATTATTACAAATATAGCTTGTTTATTAAAAAAAACTATTAACTATATTTTTATTGTTTTTTTCTCTATATATGCAATTTCTAGCAAAAAAATCGAATAAATTATTCTATCTTTATTTGCTAAACAAATAATAAATATTAGAATTAGCTCTTATCTCTATAACAAGAACAAAAATTACAAGTAAAATACAATTTCTCTTTTATTTCTTTAATTAAGACTATAATAAATTAATTGCTTTAATTATCAATTACAAATACTAACTTTATAATTAGAATTTCGAAAATATCAAATACAACTTTATAAATATAGTTAGTTTCTCGATTATATTATATTTCGATATAGTATTTTTTATTATTTTTATATATTTATTTAGCAACAATAACTTGAAAGCAATTTAATTTAAGATTTTAGTCGAAAACTACTTTTGTATTTTTGCAAATTGTTTCTTTTTTATCTTTGACTAAAATAACAAACTAAATATTGCTAACTTTTGCAACATTTATTTAAGAGTTAATATTCTTAAAAGCAAATCTTATATATTATTATTGTATTTTTTGTATTAATTATAATAACAACGTGCACTAGTTAAAATTTGTTTGTTGACAAGTTTCTAATTTTGCCAAATATATCTAAAGATTGTTCGAGTTTTTCAAGTTCTTTTTTTGTTATTTTATTTTATCTAAATAAGTATTGATAGATATCTTAATTGCAATTCAAATTTTAATAAATTAATTAAATTTAGTTTATAAGAATTATTTTTGTTCTTATAGTTATTTATTTTTTAATATATATTTCTAATATTAGCTACTCTAACTTTATTGTAAATTTACTTATTATTTATTTTCTTTTTTTTTGCGTCTCTTGTCGATTTAAGAATACTTAATTTTTTTGTCTCAAGTAACTATATTGTTTTTTCAAAGATAGAAAGAAGCATTTTGTAATTTGTATATATATATTTCTATATTTGCTTTTATTTTTACAAATTACTCTATTAGTTGATTCAGATCTTTATCGACAATCTATCTAATATCGAAAATTATAAAAGATAGCTTTTTGTTTTTAGAAACGTCTAATATACTTTTATCTAAAATTTTCTTTTTAATTAAAATATTATTAACAAATTTAATACTTTTGTTCACAAACGCAAATAGATCGACTATTTTGACAACAACAAAATTAAATTTCGAATCAAATTTCGATATACTTAATAATAGATTCGACTGCGAAATAATTTAAGTAAAAAAATAGCTTGCGCAACTATTGTATTCTATTACAAGCAAATTAATTCTATCGAACATTATATTTATCTATATATCAATAGAATCTACTTGTAGTTTGTCGAAAAAAAAAATTTGTATTTTGCGTTTGTCTAATATAAAAATTTAGATCGATTTTGTTTTGTTGTACAAAAATACTCTATTGTTAATTGCTAGTCTTAATTTTAATATTAAATTTGTCAATCTCAATTTTTGCGTACAAATTGTCGAAATTTTAAATAAATATTAATATTTAAGATTTTGTTTTGCTATAAATTTTGTTATACAAAATACTCGATAGTTTGCTATCTAACTTATCTATTGTTATATTTAGATTTAAAATATTGATACTCTATATAATATTTAAAAATATTAAATTAGCGCATTCTTGTATAGAAGATAAATATATTATTTATAATTTAAAATCTTTTTAATTTGTATATTGTTATCGAAATTAAAATTGTTGTATAATAAATCAAACTTTATTTGTATTGCTTTATAGTTTTCTATCTAATAGTTTAAAATTGTTTAGTAATTGTTCGAATTGCAAATTAAAATATGTTTAATTATTTTTTTCAATATATTTTTATTTTCTTTGCAAACAATAATTGTTAAAATCTCTTTAATTTTAATTTTCGAAACAAATATAATTGCTAAAGTTGAAAAATTTGCTTTAAAGTTTGTTGTTGATTGTATTATATTATTGAACTATTAACAAATTAATACGTTGCTATCTAAAAATTTGCAATCTAAATTATATATATTAAATAAATAGACTCTAATTGCTCTAATTTTTTTTTGTTGCTATCGAAAAAAATTACGTTATTAATTTAATACAATTAATTTAATTTATATATTAATATAATTCGAGTTTCAATCTAATATATATTATATTCGATTCAATTCTTTGCTATTTATTTTATCAATACTTTACTTAAGTATTAATTAAAATATCGACTTTTATTGTATTTGTTTTACTTAATATATTGTATACAATACTTTTATATCTAATAGCAATACAATTTGCGATTGTAAGTACTATCTTAGATTATATTAATAGCATATTTATAATTTAAGAAATCGACTTAGTGCTATCTACTATCTATATTGACGCTATATTCGAGATAAACTTTAGCAAGATACTTGAAAATCAAAGTTAAGATTAAAGTTAAAATCAAAGTTAAGACTCTATCTCGAAAAGTTATTTTACTAGTACTTTTCGCAATTCTGATTAAATCTATATATCTATCTTTATTATTTGTTTTAGCAATTGTATATATACAACTGTTATAGATAGCTTAAGCAATTATTTTGTATCGAACAATAGTTAGAGCAAAACAAAACAATTCTTTTTATTTAGTTAAAATCTATTATTTTAACTTGCGTCAAAATTGCAAAGTTAGATAACAGCAATTACTACAAATTTGACTAAAATATCTATTAACACTTTTTCAAAATACTCTTGTATTAAAAAAATACATTTTTCGAACTTCTTAGAAATAGCTTTTTTATAGTCTAGTATAATGCCAATAATAGATAACAATATCTATTATAGTAATTAGTTGTTATCGACATTAAGAACGTCTAATCTAAGTATTTTTACTAAGTTGAATTTCTTACTAATTGTTAAGCTTTTATATTAGATAATAGTATTGTTAACAACAATACTATTAATTCTTATAGTTGTTGTCTAAATTAGTTTGATCTGTACAATTAGATAGTATCTTAAAATTAAAATCTATTTACAAATTATATTATTATTTATTCTTGTCTTAAAATATAGTAACTATTAGCAACAAAATATTTAGTCTATATTTTTAATATTTGTTACTTTATTCGATTGTATTTTTAAAACTTTTAGTTCTCTATTAAGTCGAATATACTTGTTTCTCAAAATCTCTCTTTTCAATACAATATTAAAAATATTAATAGAAAGCTTGTTTCTTTTTTCTTTAACAAGTTTGAGTCTATTTGTAAATAGAAAATACAAACTATAAGTTTAAATTTGTTAAAAAACAAAATATTAAGTTGTTTTGTTTGCTTTCTGTTTTTGCTATTTTTAATTAAGAAATTTACAAATTGTTATTGTAACTAAATTTTCTTCTAAAAATTTTCTTCGATTAATTATTGTAATACTATTATTGTTTTATATATTTCTTAAAAATATTAAAACTAACAAATAAGTTTCTTATTATTTCAATTAAGATTATATACTTGTTTTTGCGCTTTCTTGTGTACAACTTTAAGATATTAATGTTTTAAATACTTAAGATTAAAACAATATTATATATTTTATAGCTCTATTTTGTTGTATAAAAGTCTAGTATAACAAGTTGTTTCTATAAAATACTATTTGTGCTTTAAAACAAACGCAATTTAAGAAAATTAAAAATTATTAGTTTCTATTAATTTTATAGAAGAAATTATAATATTTTCTTTAATAAGAGACAATATATTTTACAAAAAAACAAAAAGTATTAAAATAGTTTTAAGATTCAAACTACGCAGCAATCGAAATATCTTATAGAATATTTTTCTAACAATATATATAAAAAAAGAAGATAAGCTAGACAATACAAAAGCGTAGTCGCTAGATCTATAATAGTAAATAAAGATTTTTAATAATTAAGATATCTTATCTATACTTGTTTTTAACTATTAGAAACTCGAAAAGTATCTAAGTCTAACTATTTTACAATACAACTACTACTTGTATTTTTTAAGTATTATAACAATTTTATTTGTTTCTTACTAATATAAGATATTTGCATTTATATAGATTTAACTTTCTTTTTTCTCTTTGTATAGCAATTAATAGATAACGCGTATTTAATACTTTTATTAACTTTAATAACAATAATATAGTCTAAAATCGAAACAAAATTTAAACAAAATTGATTAATATTATTAATATTTTAGATCTTAAATATTATACTAAACAGTTCTATCTATTATTTTAAATATATAAAAAATTATTAGTCTAGTATTGTGTTTTTAAGTATATAAAACAAGAACAAGAAGATCTTAAAATTACAAATATTTGTTGTTTAGACAAATTAGTTTTTGTCGATTTATTTTAATTTGTTTGTATTTTTGTTTTTGATCTAATTTGATTAAAGATTTTTTTTTCGAATTCTAAGAGATCTGCAATATCTACTATTGAATTAGAATATCTTTCGCAATTTTTTTTTTGCGTTTGTTTTGAAATTTTTGACAAAAAGATCGAACAAATTTTGCAATACTTAATATTTTTTTTTTAAATTTATATATAATTGCAATTTAAATTAATAAACAACTTAATTATTGTTTCGAGAATAAATATTACAATCTTCTCTTTTAACAGTAATTAGTTGCTCTTATTATACAAACTATATATAATCAAAATATTATAGTAGCAATTAGCAATATATATATTGAAGTCGATAAAATACACTAGTTTGTTTGTCTTTTTAATAAAAGTGTCTTTTTGTTTATATTATAACTTTTACTTTTTTTGTAATAGCTAAGTTGTTATTAATAACAAAATATTTTGCAAAATTCTTATTTCGAAGTTGTTAAATTTGTACTTTAATTTAATTTGTCTTAATTAGTTTATATTGCAAAGAAAAAAATCTATCTAATTAGAAAAAAATCTTCAATTAATATACTTAATTTTAAGCTCTTTTTTAATTGTATTTGTATTTAAATAAAATTACAATTATTTCAAAAAGTTTATTTTTGCTCTTCTAGATTAAATTTGTTATATTTTGCTATTTAAAATTTTAATTTTTTTTAAAAATTTGTTTACAACTTTTTGTATATCTCTATAAAATCAATATAGATTTATATAATTTTTGTAGATAATATTTTTGCTATTTTAATAATTATTAATTCTTTTCTTTAATTGTTACAAATTATTAGTATTTATCGACTTTTTTTGCTTTGCTATCTTGTATATTCTGTTTTTTTATATTGTTACTATATTTTGAAATTATAGTTATACTTCGAACTATTATTTCGATTATTTTATTTTGCTATTAATATATTTTTTGATCTTTTTAAAGTTACTACAATATCTAAAATACAATTTTGTATTAATACTCTTTTACTTATTAACTTGCTATTGTTTTATTTAGAAATTTATTTCGACTTTTTTGTCAATTTAATTGATATTTTTATTAAGTTTTTTCGAACAATCTATATATTTTTTGATTTTATAACTATTCTTCTAAACAATATATATATAATGCTAAGTATTGTTAATTATATTAATAGTAATCTGCAATTAGCACGTTAGACTTGTAGTTTAATTGTAAATATTGTTATTATAATAAAGACTTATACTAATATAAAATAAATAGAAATTAATTTAACTATATTGCTAATCTTGTTGTTAAATTTGTTTCGAAAATTTTTATACAAATTTTTTTTTTGTAATTATTAGACTCTTGCTATAGCAATACTTTATTCTCTATAGCAATATATAATAAATAACACAAATATTTCGCAATTATATATATACTTTTTTTTAAACACTTTTGTATTAATATTTGCGCTCGAGATTTGTTATTGTTTTTATAGAAATTTTGCAATAAATTAATTTTGTTTACAAGTTTATCTAACAAAAATTAATAATACAATTACAATTATATTATTTGTATTTTAGTCTTAAATTATAAAAGTAAATTAATATATTAATATCTAAATTTTGTTTGTTAACTTCTAACAAAGTTATTTATTTATAATAGCTAAATAAACTAAAAAGCAAATATCTAGTCTTCTACTTATTATAGAGTCGCAAAAAGAATTAACTAAAAAGCTCGTATTATATATAATCGACTTCGAGTTAAAGTCTTTAATATTACAATATTGATTTGCATTCTTCTTCGATTTTTATAGTCTATTTATTTTTATAAAAGACTACAATAACATTTTACTTATTGCTTTAGACTTTAATATTGCTACTCAAATCTCTTATATTAAAAAGTTAATTTGTAACTACTATCGATATAAAATTTGTATATATCATATTTATTTAATCTAACAATTGCACAATTTTAGTAAATCTATATTCGAGCAAGAAATCTATTTACAATATTTTTACAATTATAGATAATAGATTAGTTGCACTAGATTTTCTAAACAAAGCGTTTCGAGAGAATATAAAACAAAATATCTATATAAACTTTTTAAACAGTAATTTGTCTTGTTATCTCTAACAAAAGTAGATATTTCGAATATCTATTTTTTACAAATCAAATACTGTAGATTTGTATAATTTTCTCGAAATATATATTCGAGTCTTTATTACTAATAAAATAATTAATATTTAAGAAATTCTAAAAATAGAGATAGTTAACTTTTATATTAAATATATTAAATATATTAACAATAATATTAAACAATATACAAACAAAAAATAGAATTTAATATTAATTGCAAATAAATATATCGACAATAAAATATAATAATATATCTAAATTTTTTTTAGTATCGATTTCGAATAATTTTTGTAACAAAATAAAAACTTAAATTCGACAATCTATATATATTAATTAGAGAATATAATATTTTGTATATAACTATTAGTTATTTTGTTAAACAAGACTCTAAAATTTTATTTATTGTTGTATTTATAATAAACTATCGAGATATTTATATATATATAATTTTAATTAGATATCTTTAATATTCGAGTTCTTAAATTAGAAACTCTTACAATTAATTAATAATTACGTACAAAATCGAATTTCTATCGAATACAAATTTTTTAAAAAGAATATTTAAATAGAACTTGTTATAAAGTTTTTTTACAATAGAAACAATAAAAAATCTTTATAATACTATAGTATTTCGATATTGTATTTAGATTTTTTAGTATATTTGATTTAAAAAGCTATATAGTATATTGATAAATACTTAGAACTATAAAATAGACAAAACAAATTTAGTACTACAATATTCTATTTAAAATTAAATAGTTCCTTTTCTTGCAATTTCTTAATAATTGGAGTTTGTTCTATTAAATTTTTGATTAAATTAGCTATCTTAAGTTGTTCTTTTTTAATTAAGATTAACTCTATTGCAATTTGTTAATTTTTGAATATATCTATTTATATTATTGTTGTAGAATATATAATTGTAACTATTTCTATTGTTGTCGATAGTTATTTTACAAATATAATTAATTTGTTCGAATTTTCTAGGAAAATCTTTAATATTAAGAATTTTTTCGAAAGTTAAAGTATATATTTGTAAATCTTTATATTAGTAAATATAATAAAATATAAAACTCGAATTAATTTTAAAGTCTTTGCTACTAAACAATTTCTTTAATTTTAATTTTATTTTTTGAGTTAAATAATAAACTATATCTTAAATATTTAGAATAAGCTTTGTAATAAAATAAATCTTGTGCAAGTTTTTATAGTAAATATAAGATTATAAATATTTTAAAAAAAGATTTTTTTTAAACTTGCGTTGCTAAGTATAATCTATAAGTAGAATTTACTTAAAATATTTTAAGAACAACAATTATAGCAAACAATTACAAACAATATTTTCTATATTTATTTTTAAAAATATAGAATCTTCTTAATATTAAATTGTAAATTTGTTAATTTAATTCGAATTCTAAAATATTGTATTTTAGATTTTGTTGTTTATTTTTATATTAGAATCGAGTTGAAATTGTAAAATACAAAATATTTGTTGCTAAAAGCAATTGTAATTCTAAGTTTTTAAAAAAAGCAAAGTTTTCTCTTAATTATCTTTAAATTGTTCTAAGATATTTAAATTATAAATATTTTGCTAAAAATAATTGAATTTTAATAAAAAATAAAGTTGTTTGCAATTAATTTGTTTCGATCTAATTTATTGAGTAAGCTTTTAACATTGCAATAGTTTTATTGCGATAACAAAAAAAACTTTTAAGATAGCAATAAACAAAAATTTTGTTTAAGAAAGAATTAGAATATTGCTATATAATCTAAAATAACAATAGTAATTATTGTCTAATTAATGTAGAAAAAAATATTGTTGTTATTTCGATTAAACAAGAACAAGTCGATATAATACAACTTTAGAATATAGAGATTAATAAAGAGTTGCTTTAAAACAATAGAATATAGTTAACTACTATAGTAGTATCTAAAACATATAACACAAATTAGATTGTATTAAAAAGTTACTAAAATAATATTAAAAACAGTTATATAGAACAAAAAAATTAGAAAAGCAATAATCGAATAGATTATTTCTATTTATTTATTAGTATTTAAGTTTTGTAATTAAGAGTTTGCAAAAGCTATTAATATATACAAGATTTACAAAAACAAAAAATAATATATTTTATTGTATTTCTACTAATATTATATAGTGTTTTAATTAAATATCTCTAGCTGTTCGATCTATAATAGATATTAATAGCAATTATTTTATTAGATCTATTATCTAAACAAGTTGACTTGCACTAATAGAGAGAGACTGCAAGAGAAATTACAAAAAAAAATTACTTGTTTTTGAAAAATTGATTGCGAGTATTGCAAATATAGAGTTAAATTAATAATATATCTTATTTAGAATTGTAATTGTGCTAGATAAAAGTAATACTATTAGAAATATCTATACAAACAAAGAAGCGAAATAGAATCTCTAAATAATTTGTTCGATTGCAATCTAGATTAACAAATTTTAACGTTAAACTAAAATTTGTATTACAATTAATAGAACTATAATAAATAATATTAGTATTAATTGAAGCAAAATATTTTGAAATAAGTTAATTAAGACAATAAACAAACAAATAAAATTTCGAAATATTAACAAAATAGTTGCAATATAAGTAATTTGCGATAAGAAGTCGATAAAGATAATAGATATTAACTATACTATATTAAAATATAGAATACAATTGTTTCTTACTAGCGATCGAAGATAGCGTGTCTATTAATATATAGCAATATTTTTTCAAATAAGTTTTTGTAAAATATTGATAATATAAGTTCTAAGATCTATTGCGTAATTAATTACAATTATAATTTGTTCGATTCTAAACTATATTAATGCAAAACTAAATAAGAGAAATATTGTTGCTCTCTCTTAATTATTATTAATACTAATATTAAAACAAGCTAGCTTTTGTTAACAATACTTAATTATATTAATTTTTTTGTCTATTTTAAAGATTGAGAGTATCTATAGTTTAGACAACAAACAAAGACTAAAGTATTTAATTATTGCAAAATATTGTTGTTATATCGATATATTGTTGTCTATATATTGGCGCAATCTTTTGTTATAGTTGTATCTTGAAATTTTTAAACAAAGTTGTATAAACGTAATTTTTGCTACTTTTAAAATTATTACAATATTTTAATATTGTCGAATCTTGCTAAATAATTTGTGTGCATCTTTATTAATTCAAATTGTTAAAATATTGTTAATTGCAAGTTAATTGTAAATTGCACAAAACTTTTTAACTAATTGCAGATTTATAAAAATATCTATTATTAGAATTGTTATACAGAATTTGTTCGCAAACAAAAATAATTTCAAATAATTTCAATATATACAAATATAAGTCTGCATCTTTCTATAGATTTTTCGACAAAATATTGTAACAACAACAAGCAATAGATAAAGCTAAATTCAATAGTATTAATTGTAATTTAAAAAAATATTAATTTAACTAAATAGATTTAGATTCTTAACTTTATTGTTTGTATTTCTATCGTAAATAAAGTTTAGAGAAAAAAGTATAGAAAGAACAATAATTGTAAAATAGAAAAATATACAAAGTATTAGATATAGATAATATAAGAAAAGCAACGCATTTAGATTAGATATTTGCAAAATATAAAAATCTAGAGAGCAAAACTATATTAATATGTTGTTTATATAAAGAGCTAATATTTAAAAACAACTATAATTTGTTTTTAACAAATTATTGAGCTAATAATTTGCTCAAATCGATACTTACTATAGAAATAATAGTCTCTTTTGTAGTAAAAAAAAGATTAATATCTTTATACAAAAAATGCTAATTAAGATAATTAACAAGATTAAGAAGATTTGCAACAATTTGTTATACATATTTTGAGTTGTATCGAAGAACGTTTGCAATATTAATTCGAAAAACAAAATAGTAGTTGCTATTATATTTTCTAAAATAATTAATTTGTTAAAAATTTGCTCGAAGTATATTTTTTACAAATTTTTGTATTAGAGTTGCAAATTTTCTAAATTCTAACAAATTAAATCAAATAAAATATAGATAGTATTATATACTTGCAACAAAATTGTAAATTTTAGACAAAAATATCGAAAAATAAGTATTTAAATAAAGCGTCGAAATTGTACAAAATTTTTTTAGTTTTTTTCTTCAATTTTTTATAGTATTATATTATCGATTGCTAGTATATTAGATATCTACAATATTGCAATTAAATTTTTGCTATATTTGCTTATAAATTTAGTATTAAAAACAAAAATAATAATATTTTTTATCTAATTTATCTTAAGTTTCTTTGTTTGTAGATATATTTAAAAAATTATATTAAAATATAATCTAAACTATATTTTAATAATAAATTAATATAGTTTTTTAATCTTTTTGAAATTTTGTATTAATAATAACTCTTTATTGCAAATTCTAAACTTAAAAGAAATATATTGTAAAATATACAAAATTAATTCTAACAACAACAAAGTTTCAATTAAAATTGTATCAAATTAAACAATAGAAATAACTACAAATATTATATAGACTTTTAATTAAAGTACTATTACTTAATTCGAATATATATACAAATCTAATATTAATATATAATATAATATATTAAATATCGACAACAAAAATCTATAATCTTTTAAAAAATATAGTTTCTTCTTAATTAGTTTAGATTATAGTTGCAAAAAAATAATCTATTTTTAAAATTAAGATTGTACAATAGAATATATTCTATTAAAAAATAATTACGTTATTTATAATTGCAACAATAATTAGAATATAAAGCTAAATCTATATATAATAACAAATTCTTTTCAAAGTATAAATTAAATCTTATACAAATATTGTTAAATATTTTAGTATATACTTTGTCGAATTTTGTAGAAAATTGTAAAATAAAAAATATTGTAATTAGATTTTAGATTATAGTAAAAAATTCTTTTTATTTTTTAAAAATTAGTTGAGTTAGATTTTTATTTAAAAAATAAATTAATCTTTGTATATTTTATAGAATACTTTTTTATACTAGCTTTTCGAGTATTATATTTTTAACTTAACAATATATTTAAAAATTAAAAACTCAAAAAATTCTTTGTTCAAACTTTGTTTAAAATTGCTTTGCAACAAATTTAAATTGTTATTATATTATATAGTTATATTAATATAATTATAGATATTTAAGTATTAATTATATCGATTACTTTTGCAATTTTAATTATATATTATTAAATTATATTTAAATTAATTATATTTATTATACTTTTTTAATATCTTTTATTCTAATATTTTCTAATTTAGAGCGTATTTATTGTTGTTTTTTTCTATATAAATATTTTCGATTATACTATTTGACAAAATCTATATATAACAAAGACTCTATTATCGATATTTTTAACTATTGAAAAAAATTGCTCTAAAAGATATTTTTTAAATTGCAAAAGATTGTTAACAAAAAAAAATTAATATATTTTAGAATATATATATCTCTTTTTTCTATATTTTGCGTTACAAAATTAAACAATATTAATAACAATTCTATTGCTATCGAAATCTCTACAATTGCTTTAATATTTTTTTTGTTCAATATTTTGCAAAATTAGTTTACAATTATTTAAAAGTTATTTCTAAAACTCTTAGAAATTAAATATTAGTTCTTAATATTAATTATTAATTTAATTGTTGCTAAATATATTAAGATTTCTTATCTTATAAGTTGTTTACTATAATATATTAATATATAGATATTATTTGATTCGAACAAATTTTTTTATAATTTTAACAATATACTTCTATTATATATAATATTGTATTAAATTAATCTAACAACTAAAATAAATCTATTAATTAAAAATCTTTAATAACTTTTCTTGTTAAATCTTTAATTACGTATGTCAATTATTGCGCTTAATATACAAAAAAATTTTCTATAGTAGAATTTGATAGTAAATCGATTTGTTATACAATTATACTTAATATAAATAATATATACTTTTTGAAATAACGCAACAAGTTTATAGCTCAATCTTCTATATATATAAGCAAATTAAATAGTAAAATTTTTGCTATGCTCTTGTAGAAAGTTTAAATTAATATTATAGCGTAGATTGCAAACAATTTATTTGTTTTTGACAATATATAATTAAATATTACAAAGAGTTAAAATACGCAGAATCTATTAAACATAAAATTGAAATTGAAGTACTAAAAATTAAAAGTATTATTTTAATTGCTTAATCTTAGTATATATTTGTTCTATTAGCTACGTTTATATAAAGTACTTTAGATAAAGAATATTAATACAATTATTAATAGACAATAGATTTCGACAAAATTTGAAGTTGCTAGAATAAACAAACAATTATAAGTGTTCTAATTTTATAGTCTTAATTTTTGTTTTTACAAGTTTTTGTTTTAATTAAATTTAAATATACAATCTATATTTATCTTTATCTTCGACAATTCTATCTAATAAACAATGTAAAAAAATAATTATACAAAAATATTTTTTGTAATATTTTTGTTCAATCTTAAGTTAGAGTTGACAATTTTTTTTTTTTAGAATTTGTAAATTCTAGCAAAAGCTAGCAATCGAATACAGTTTATAACTAATATTGTTTTAATATTGTTTTAGAAACTATCTAATATCTATCTTCTATATTTGTAAATTAAAATAAATCGACAATCTATATTTTTTTTACTATAGAAAAACTACAATAGACTTGTTCAAAGAATACTTAAACTAATATATCGACAATAATACAAAATAGCAAATAGTACTTGTTAAGAAAAACCAAAATCTGCGTAGCTATTAATTGAAAATATATAAACGTATTTTTAATTGTAGTCTTATTACTATTTTTCTTATACTTAATAATACTAAAAAGAATATAACTATTTGACTAAAATTGTTTTTGTGCAAATTATATAAGTTTACAATATTTTTTACAATATTTGTGTTGTTGTTATTTGATTTAACAATCTCAAATAATAGATAAATTAAAAAGCAAAAATTCTATATTTAACAATTTTGCAAAAAATCTTTGTAGTCGATATTTATCGACAAAATATTATACAACAAATTTGATTGTTTTTGAGTTAACAATAAATATAATACAAATCTATATTCTAAAGTTATCTTAATCGAAAATCTATTGCAAGAGATTTCTTTTTACTTGAGCAAACAAATTTTTTCTTGAATATAGTTATTATATACTACAAATAGCGCTATTTTAAGATTTAATTACTATTTAATTTGTAAACTAATAATATTATATTATATTTATACAATTTAGCTCTTAAAACAATATTATATTAATTAATATCTTTGTATTTTATTAATATTAAAATTAATATATTTACAATTTTTGTATTAATTCTATTTTAGATCTAAATTAAATAATTGCGCAATATAGAATAATTAACATTGTTCAAAGCAAATTTAAGAAAAGTTTGCTAAATATAAAATTTTTGTTCTTTTTTTCTCTTTATTGTATAAATACTTAAATATAACTATCTTAATATAAATTCTAGCTTAAAGCTTTCTCGATAATTTTGTTTTTTTAGAGCAAATTTTGTTAAATAACAATAATTTTTAGTTTTTTTTTAAATTTTTTTGTATTAATTTTGTTTTTAAACAAACTAACTTTTAATTTAGCAAAACTTTTATAGAATTGCTATAAATTAATTTGTTTTCTTTCGACAAATATATTTGTTTAATAGATATTATTAGTCTTAAAATTAATAAATCTAAAAATATTATATAAATCGATTAAGTTTTTAATTAGTTATTAATTAAAGTTAAGACTTTCTTATTTATTGTTTTAAATCAAATTTCGAATTTGTCGCAAATAGAAACAACTATTAATAAATATATATATACAAAAGTTGCTATTGCAAGTCTCTTAACAATACTATATAATTCGATTGTATTATTAAATTATTTTATTAATATTATATTGTTTTTGTTAATTTTTATCAAGCAATATATAAATAGACTACAAGATATTTGTATAAATATTAAAGTTTTGCTTAGCAATTAATTGTATAATACTATTGCAAATCTAATTTATTAAATAGTTTTTCGAATTGTCAATTCTATTAAAGAGACAAACTATTAGATATTTGCTATATTAGATTTTATAAATAATACAAATGCAAACAAGTATCTCGATAATAAATTATAGAATTTTGCTATCTATAAATTGTTTTGTTCGACAAAATTTATATTAATTATTAAAAATTATAGATTGAAAGCTAGAAAAAATACTTTTAATATTTTTATCTATTTAGAAAATATCAACAATTGTAAGTTGCAAAAAAAGATTGTTGTATTCTTATTTTAATTTACTAATTTGATAGATTTCTTAACAAAATTGTTAAATATAATTGATTCGATATTAAAGATAAATTGAAATACTAATTATATTATACAATATTTGAATATTAAACAAAATTTTTGTCTATACAATTATTCTTGATTCTTTATTTTGTCGATTAAAGTATTAAATTGCGACAAAATTGTAATATCTAGCAAAAGTATTTTTTTCTCTTAAAAAACTAAGATTGTTTCGAATAATAGTACAATAACTAAGCAATATATTGTAACAAATGTAATATCAATATCTTTATTTTAGATTTTTCTATTATTTTTTAAGAAAACTAATAAGTACAAATATTTTATCGACAACAATTTACAAAAAACTAATAATATTTTAACAATAATTGCAAAAAAATCAAAAAATAGCAAAGACAAATTTATTTTAAAAAAAGATATAATAACAAAGTCTATAGTTTTATCGAACTTTATAGCTTAGAAGCTTATTAATATATTGCAAATTACAAATAGTTAACTTTCTATTAATACAAAATATTTAAGCAAAATTTTAGTTGTAAAGTTATTGAACAAGTCTAAAGCTATTCTATTATTAACAAAGAACAACTTTAAGAGCTATATTATTTATATAATATTATCAAATAATTAATTGCAATTTTTTTTTGTTGTTTTCGATTTCGAAATATAATTGCGCAACAAAAGTGCGCGTTCTTAACAATATTGTACTCTTCGATAAACAAAAATCTTGTAGTATATTTTTTTTGCAAAGTTAAATAGATTTTTCTAATTAATAATAGAAAATTTTATCGAAATTGATAAATTAATTGTAAAACTTAAGTACAAACAACTTTATACAATAGTTTTGTATACAATTCTATATTTAGATACTATATATTCTAAAATAATTAAATTATTTAATATATTTGTTGTATATTTAGAGAAAAAAAACAAATTAAATTCGAGTTTGTAATTTTTTTTTTATTTCTATTTCTTGCTAATTATTTTTCTAACGTTATATAAAAGTCGATATGCACAACTTTCGATTTAACTCAAACTCGCAATCTTTAAATTAAATCTATTATTAGAGAATTATAATTCAAAAAACAAATACAAAAAAAATATTAATTAAAAAGAAAATTAAGTTAAACTCTTGCAATCGAGCAAAACAATTAGAACTAATTTAATATAGAGCATATCTATAATACAAAACACAATTATAAATATATAAAGAAATCTCGAACTCAATTATTTTATACTATATATTTTACAATAAAGTAGATAAAAATAAAAGTAATTAATCTAAAGTTAACAATAAATATTTTGTAAAAAAATTATAACAATCGACAAACTAAGTTCAAGAAACTTATCTCAAAATCTTTCGAAAATTATATTTGAGAGCATTAAAGTCTCGAGATCTCTATAGTTAAAAAGATAAACAACATTTATGCAATACAATTAAATTTAAATAACAAAATTGAAATTAGTTTGCTCTAGTTAATATATATTAATAAAACTAGCTAATCAAAATCTCTTTTTTTGAATTTCTACAATTTCTTTTGTTTTGATTCTCTATATATAATATCGACTTCTTGACAATATTTCTTATTGTATTGCTCGATAGTTAGTTAAGTAAAAAAACGTAATTTAGTATTAAACTAAGATTTTCTAGAACAATATTATACTATTTAATTTATTCGCTTGTTTTTGTTTTATGTAAAACAAGATTGCTCTTTATCTATTATATGCATAAATATTTGCAAACTAGACTATTTATTATTGTTTAAATATACTTTGATAATAAGCAAAATATATATCGAAAAAAAGAATTGTCTATTACAATAATAAACGTATCTATTGTTTTATAAATAATTATCGACGCTATCGTATAAAAAATATCGAATAATCTTAGTTTTTCAATTGTAATACGCTTTATATTTTTAAGCTTCGACTAAAAGATTAGTATAGTTATTGTGTTGCTTATTGTTGTTGTTTTCAATTGCTATTTTAATATATTTTTGCTCAAAAATATTATAGAAATTGAAATATTTATTTCAATTGTCGATTTTTCGAGAGTAAAGTTTGCAATTGTATTTTATTTATTGCGCTTCTTAGATTTGTCGATAATATCTATAGATATACAATATTTTATAGACAATTAGATTTGTTTTATCTACAAATCTAAAGAATTGTAGCAAACAAAAACTCGAATTATAATAATAAATAATATTATTGTAACGCAAGCTATAAGAATTTGCTTATTAAAACAAATCTTAAGTTAACAATTGTTAAAATTTCGATTTATTATAGTAACTTGTACAACACTCTAAACTTAATCTAAATTCTCGAAAATATTCTATATTAAACTTAAGTAAATTTTTATTTTATTTTATAATAGTTAGAATCTAATAACTTGTTTTAAAACAATTAATTTGTTATTTGTAAAACAATATAATAAGAATTTTCTATATTTCGAAATAATTTAAAAAATATCGCAAAATCGAGAGAGTTCTATTGTATAGATTGTCGACAATACAAATATATATTAATATTGCAATATATTAATAAAGACAATTGTTAAATTGCAACTTATTTTAATACTTAATTGCAATCGAATTAACAAGAAATTTTCTAAAAATTAATTGTTGCAACAAAATTGTATAGAATTTACAAACTTGTATTCGATTGTATTTATAATTTTAAATTTATCTATTCTAGAAGACTCGAATATAACTAATAAACTATTTAAGAACAATTAAACAAATTCTAAATACTAATATAGAATAGTATATAACAAAAGTACAAGAAATATATATATCTATTTAAATACTAAATTTCTAGCGATTGTTTGTATTGCTAAATTAATATTTAACTATTGCTAGTAATATATAAAAGACAAAATATAAAGTACAATCTAATAAATACAATAATTGATTCGAAAATCTCTAAGAGTATAGCAATAATAAAAAAGATAATTTACTATTTTGTTTGCTATTTTTGTTGTTTTTTAAAGATTAAATATAATTGTAACTTTTGTAATATTAAATTAATATAACAAGAAAGAAAGATTAATAAATAATAAACTATATTGCAAATTTAATTATTCGATTTTACAAAAACTTTTCTAATATATTGTTTAAGATTGTAAAAATATCTTATCTATATAATACTATAATTTTCTAGTAGTAATTTGTCTAAGTCTTAAAATAGAAGTAGTATTATCGAATTTTTTTTCTTATATTTTAGAGTGCAAAAGAATATTCGAATCTAAGCTTAAAACTTTGATATAAAATTATTTAGCAAATCTTTTAAGACAATATATACTAAGATTTTGTATTATTTTATAGTACTATTTTTCTATTTTTATATTTAGAAGTTAAAATACAATTGACGTATAGATTATATGATTATATTTTTAATTTAATATAAATTTAAACAAAGTTGTTAAATAATGAAAAAAGATTTAATAATCTTTTAATAAAATAAAACTATTAAATAAAGTTTTGAAACACAAGTTTATTGCTAAGACTCTACGCAATATATTGTTGTTTCAAATAATTAATATAATACTAATAGTTAAAATTAAATCTTTGCAATTTTGTGCTTTGTAAAAAAAATTAAACAATTTATTTTCGATTTTAGTCGAGTTCTTGTGCACAAGTTAATTTTCTATAATAGTTTTTTTGTTCTTAACGTTGTTGCAATAGCTTTAATAGATAAATAATAAAAAAAATTTAAAACTTTGAAATTTCGAAAAGATTTAACAAATTTGCTCTCTATAGTTTTTAGTCTAATAATTAATATATGCAACTCGAAAACTATTTATATATTTAAGCGAATCTATTATAGATTAAACAAAATTACGTAGTTTATAAAGTTGCATATTCTAGTATTCTATTGTATTAAGTTAGCATTGTAAAATTCTAAATTAGATTATTGTTATATTATTTGTTTTATATTGCAGTTAATAGACAACAAAGTCTATAGCTAATTTTTACAAGCTTGTATTTTGGAAAGATGTTGCTTAACTAACAAATATATTGTTAATATTTGTTTTAGTGCTTTAATATTGAACAATAGAATTGCGTCTATTATAATCGAATTAAACAATTTTTTAGAGCTAAACGCTGCTATATAAAGATAAATATTTTGCAGCAATATAAAAAAAAATCTAATTAATAATTTTTTATATTATAGTAACTTAAAAAAGTCTAAATAAGTTTTGTTAACAAAGCTAATATTTAAAATACTAGTTAAATCGAGACTTTATTTCGAAAGATATAGTATTTCTAAATTGTAATTTAATAGACAAAGTTAAAGAATATAAATAGAAGCAAAAATTAAAACTTGTAAAATATTTTGTTTGTTTAATAAGCAAGAAAATAAATTACATTCTTTCGAAACTTGTATTGCAATTATATACTATTTGTCTACAACAAATTAAAAATTTATTTTTAAACAAATATTAATATTTCGAACGAATCTTTAATTGAGCACAAAAAGAGCGTATTAATTTTCAAAAATTCGAAACTGCTATTATTGTCTTTTTTGCTAAATCTCTAAATACTAAGTATTTTAACAATAAAAACAAAGTTTTCTTTACAATCTATTATAGAAAATAGAAATACTATATTTAATACAATCTTTTATTTATCTAAATATTTATTTTATTTTTTCAAAGTTTGTTATTATTTTTGACTTGTTTAATAATAAACTTAGTATCTCGATCAATATATTGCTATTCTTTCTTATTAAAAAAGAGTTATTAAATAGAAACAATAATATTTTGAATATAAATCGAGCTATTTTTAGTTTTAAAATTATTTGTTTTAATTATTTAATATACGCAAAACAACAATATCTTTAACAAACAAATTTAAATAAAAATTCGAGTATCAATTTAAATTTCTACGAAATTGTAGAATATTATAGTAGATAGAAAAGTAAATATAATTGCAATACTAATTAAACAACAATAGTAAATAATAAGACAAGAATTTTGAAATATAAAATTAATTGCAACTTTTATTTATAATCTAACGCAATTAATATTCGAAAACAAAAACAAAATATTTAAAGTTTTATTTATTTAAAAATTTTTGTCGAATATTAAGTTTAATTTTGCAATTATATTTGAAAAACTAAGCAATAATCTAAAACTACAATCAAATATTTGCAAATTAAATTTATTTGTTTGTATTAAAATAATTATACAATTAAAAAATTTCAAATTAATAAAATTATATTTAGAATATATTAATCGAATTAAGTTTTCAATAAGATATACTATTTTCGAATTTTATTTTTCGAATAAATATTAATATTTTAAACTTAAAATCTTCTATCGAAAACTAATTTATATCTATATTAAAAACTTTTTTGTAAAATACTTGCAATACTAATTTTTAACAATATAAATTAAGTACTTAAATATTTTTTTCGATTATACAGTTTTTTTAAATCTATTACTAAATAGTTGAGCAACTATATTTCTTAATTATAAGTATTTTATCTTGATATATAGTTTCTATAAAAATAGAATCTCTAGCAATTGTATTGCTACTTGTTTCTTCAATTGTAGTTTTTTTTTGCTTTAAATAATATTATCTATTATAATTGTTGCAATCGAAATATTATAATATATACAAAAATTGACTAATTCTATACTTGTTATCTATATATATTTCGAAAATACAAATATTGTACTACTTATTTTATATCGATTAAAAGAGATTAATTTTAGTTTTAAAAATAATTTTTTAAATATTTTTAAACAAAACTTTTTCGACAATTTTACTCGATAAATAAGTAACAACAATTAAGAAATACTAAACAACAATTAGTGTTTTTGCATTTAATATACAAAAAACTTTAGCAATCTATTTATAAAAGAATTATACTATAAAATAGAAAAAATTATTTACAAAATTATTTCTTTCTATAAATTTTAAAATATAGTAAACAATTAAATAAAATTACTTGCTAAATATTCTTGTCTATTTGTTTTCAAATTAGATTGATTTAGTAACGCAACAAAAAAGATTTTTATTTAATTGCAAATATATTTTCAACTTTTTGTTATAAAAGTAATCTAACTCTTTTAGAATCTACTTTGTTAATAATTTTATTTCAAAAACTATTGTTGCAATATAGTTTATTTTCTTTTTGATTAAATCGATAAATTCTAGCAAGCAAAAATAGCAAAGTTCGATTAAAAATTCTTATTATTATTTGTTTTTTCTTTGAAATCGAATATTTAATTCGATATATACTTGAGTAATATTGTAAAAAACAAATAATTAAAACAATATTGCATTTAAATATTGCAATTGTTTTAAAAACTCTTCTAAACTTTTATAACAAAAAATAAGCTTAACTATTAGTACTACTTACTTTCGAATAAATTTATATTATTACAAAATATATATTTGTATACAATCGTATTTTGTAAAACTATTCTTTTTAAAGTTTTGCAATCTCTAAACAAAATTAAAGTCTATAAAATTTTTCAAATTTTCAAATTAGCAATAGAACTAAAAAAAATCGAGTTTTGTATTAAATAACTACAAAATATATTATTAATTTGTTTTTTGTATTTTAATTTCTTTATAATGTAGATCTAAAGTCTTCTTTTCGATATTCAAATAATTAACAAAAGTAAAATATATTTTACCTTAAGTACTTTTCGATTTCTTGTTAATTGTTTAGCAAAAAATTACTATATCTTTTCGAATATTTTTAAAACAACAAAGAAGATTATCGATATTTAATCGAAGCTTAAATTTATATACAAGTAAGAGAAGATTTTTAAACAAAGTTTTTAAAAAAATTTCAATTTATTAGCAAATTTTAACAATTAATATTAAATCTAATAGATATATATATTTTTAAAAATAGTTTAATAGATTTTGTTGCAAACATTTTTAACAAACTTTGATTACTACTATAGTAAAATTGCAAAATATTTAAGCAAATATCTATTAATATCTTAATTAGTTATTTTAAGTTTGCAATATACAAGCTAAATTAAGACAACTTTGTTTTAATATTTTTGCACAAAGAGCTAATTTATATCGAAGCAAAGATAAAAACTACAAAATTATATAAATATATAAAGAGAAGACTTGCAAGAAATACTTATAAAACTATTATAAAAGAAATTTTTGTAAAAAAGTTATATTTCAAATTTAAAAAGACTTATATTTTGAAAAATATTTAAGAATCTTAATTTTGTGCAAAAAAATAATAACTTTAATTTATATATATTAGTCTTAATAATAATATATAGAATAAAAGTTGTAAATCTCGACGCAAAAAATTTTTGCTAAAAAATATATATTAAAATTGTTCTAATTATATATTATAAAAATTTTTGTTATATTAGTTGCTATTAAATTCTAAGATAAGTTAATATCTAAAAAAACGCAATTAAATTTATATATTTTTTATTTTAAAATATTAAACAATTTTAAGTATAGTCGAAACAATATTTGTTCGAAGTATTAATCTTTATTAACAAAAAAAAAACAAATATATTTTAAGATTTTGTAGTTATTATTATTAATTGCGTATAAAACAACACTATCTCGTGCTATAAATATCTAGAGTTTAAAATACTTATCTTAATTACAATCTATAGTTAAAAGAGTTTTTGTAATTAGTTTTATATAATTTAACTATTATTAATTTTTTGTTTTTATATTTATGCTAATACAAAGTTGAAAATAGTATTCTATTTCAAATTAAGAAAAAAAATTACATTAAAGCAAAATACTTACTATTTTTTTAAACAAAAAGTAGAAAAGTATTGTTAACTTGTTGCAAAACTTTATTTTCTAAATTGTTAAAAAGTATTTAAATACTATCGAAATCAATTATTTTGCTTATTTGAAGAAAAAATTAAAGTATATTGCAAAATTGATAATTAAATATTGTATTTATTTTGTTCTTATTTGTTCGAGATTGTTTTATTAGAAATTGCAATATTAAATTAATTACAATATTAAATTTCAAAATTATTATAAATTTTAAGAAACTTTTTATAGCAAGCAATTGATTCGACAAATATATTTAATTTCGAATAACTAATTTTGTATTAAGATTTTGTAAAATTTTGTTTATTAAATTTATTCAAATATATATTAAAACAAATCTTAGCTACTTATTAAGTAGCTATAGCTATAAATTAATTTCTACAAAATAAAACTTCTAATTATTATTTAAAATATAAATTCTATTATATAGTACAAATATAATTAGCAATACTTTTTAAGTAGAGAATAATAGTATTTTTGTTTTAATTTAAAATTTAAATTTTTGATAGAGTTTATACTATATACAAATTAAATTATCTTAATACTTGTTGTTAATACTATCGACAAAAAAGCTAATATAGATATCTTTTATACTATAAATGTTGATTATCGAATTTTAAATTATTCGAAAAGTCTCTAGATTTATTCGAATTATATCGAAATTATATATTGCAATATTATTGCTTCGCTAACTTAAATATAGAAATAATAAAGATTATATTTTAATTATAAAAAGAAAGTCTAAGTATTTAATAGAAAATTCGAAATTAAAACTTATAATTATTGTTATCGATTTAGTAAACAACTATTTCTAAATATATTTTTAAACAATTTGTGCTAGAAAATTCTCGATTAATATCGATCAAATTTAAGCTAAAACAAAATAAGCAAGTTTTTTTTTATAATATCTACAATTCTAATATCTAACAATAAGAAGAGCAATTACTAATATATTTGCAAATATAATATTGTAATTATTGACAAAATTAGTTTGTTTGTAGTTTGAACAAAATTATTAATAAGAAGTTGCAACAAAATACAATTTCTAAAATATATCGAATTTTCGTAGAATTATTACTCGAAATAATAGTTAAAACTTAATTAGATTATAGACAAAACAAATATTAACTATAGATTACTAATTTCTATATATATATATTAATTTGTAATTGATTGTTTAAATACTTAAAAACTCAATTTATTGTCGAAAACTTCTTATATATAATTCGAATTAATTATTAGAAAATAGTAGAGATTTTACAAGTTCGATATTAATATTCTACTATTGTTGCGAATTATTAATATTGTTCGAATTATTCGAACTTAAATATAGTAACAAATAAATTATATCTAAGACGCAAATAAATACTATATATATATCTATTCTCTCTTGCTAGCTAGACTAATATTGTTTAAATTTCTTGCAAATTTTGTATATTGCTTATATAAACAAATTAGCAAATACTTGTTGCAAATTTGTATAATTCTTACAATTTTAATTTTTGCATTATTGTTATATGCAAATAACAAGTATTATCGACGTATATATTCTATTTAGCGTATATTTTAGTATGCGATTTAAAAATACAATATAACTAGAACTTGTTATTAATATATAAACAAATATTAAGCGTTTTACTATAGAATTTTTTGATAGTAATATTTTATTAAACTAATTATAATATAGTTCTAATATCTTTAAAGCTTAACAATATATATAAGTTGTTGTAATTAATATTTTTTATATTTATATACATTTTAGTTGCAAGTACTATCTTTGCTACAAAATCAATTTTTAAGCAAATAACTTGCAATATATTATAATTATATTAAGATACTTTTTATATTAAAATTAAAGTAAAAAGTAAAATGCAAGACTATAAATATTACTTAAAGAATATTGTTTTTTTAAAGAATAATAATAAAACTTAATTGTACGTACTATAAATTGTAGCATTACTATATTACAAAAAGAAATTTATACTATATATTAATGTTTTAAAAATATATTGCGAAAATTAAAGCAAATAGTAATATATTGTATCAATTATAAAAGTAATTAGAGTTAAAATCTAAAAAATTTGTTTATATATTTTTAGATTTCTATAAAACATTAATAAAATTGTTCAAAAATATACTAAAAAAATTAGAAAGTTAAGTTCTCTAATTATGTTTTGTAAAGTAGTCTATCAAAGAATCTATATTATATATTAAGAAATTTAATATATTAATTATCTAAGAAATATATTAAATATAATTCGAATATTTTGAAAACAATATATCTATCGAAAAAGAGTAATTGTTTTTTGCTACTATAGTTGCAAACTAAATTAAGTTAATAGTAGTTTTGGTTCGAATAAAGTAAACTTGATTTGTGCTTTTAAACAACAATAAAATTTAAGAATTTGTGCTAAAAAATTAACAAATTGTTAATATATCTAAATGCAAGAAAGCAAGATTGTAAAAGACATCTTTTGTTACGCTATCTAACAATTGATTTGCAACTACAATAATAAATATTTTGATTTTTTGATTTGCAATTTAATATTGTTTGAAGCAATCTTAACTTTAATATATATACTCTTTTTCTTGCTTAAAGCAATTCTCGCACAATAGTGTGTATTTAGAATATTTGACTTTTCTATTTTTGTATTGCTCGCAAATGTTTTGAGCTTTTTTTAATTGCTACTTTTTTTGACTTTTTGTTGCTATTGTCGAGTGTTAATATAAGAATAATATAGATATTAAAAATATTAAAAATTATTTCTTTTTTTGCTTTGCAAATTGCTTGTTCTTTTGTTTAACAAATTATTTGTTCTTCTATCTAACAAATTATTCGTTCTTTTGTTTGGCAAATTATTTGTTCTTTTGTTTAACAAATTACTTGTTTTTTTGTCTAGCGCATTACTTGTTTTTCTAATTGACAAATAATTTGTTTTTTAGTTTGACAAATTATTTGTTCTTTTGCTTAAGCTATTGTTTGTTTTTATATTTAAAAGATTGTCTATTTCTTTACTTGTAGTCGACAAGATTATTAACTAATTATAGTTACTTAATTTTAATTGTATTTGTATAAGTAATTCTTTTACGTAACTATTTATAGACAAATATAATAATATATCTATTGCGCAATAAACAAAATTTAACAATTTTAGAAATTATAAAGTCTTATATAGTTTAATTTATATCTAATTTACTAAGTTCTCGATATTTTTTACAAATTTTTTTTTTGCTTCTAACTTCTATAATAGTTGAAACATTTATTTTAATTTTAATAAAATTTGTAAATATATTTTTGTTACTTTTTTAAATTCTTGAGATTTTCTAAGCAAAATGCGCAATATATATCGACAAAAGTATTTGATAACTCGAGTTAGCTAATTAACTTATAAGCAAAATATATTTTTTATAACTCAAAAAATAATCTAGTAAATTAATTATATTTTCGAATATATACTTAGATTTCTTACAATATTTATCGAGACAATTAAATATTAAGCTATCTTAATTAATAGTATTTTTCAAAAAAACTAAATATTTGTAAAGTTTTCAAATTGTAATTTTTAAATACTAAATATATTAATATGTTGTTTTACAAATTTTTGTAATTGTTATATTTTCGAAAAAAAACTAATTAAACTCTTTTGCTATTTTAAAATTTAATTTAGTTTTGTTTGTATTAACTCTCAAATTAAATATTAAACAATATAATAATAGCATTTGCATAATTGAGAAAAAACTTGTTAATAATATATTTAGAGCAACTTATATTATAAGAAGTTTGTATCAATTATAAAAAGATACTCTAGAGTGTTCTAAAATCTTAATAACAATATTTTTTTAATTATAATTAATTAAAAGACAAAACAAAAGCAAACAATTTTTTATTAACTATTATTGCTAACTTATATTAACTATATAAAAACTTATAAAGCTTAAATATTTTTGCAAAGCTTGTAAAAAATTGCAAAAACAAAAAGAAAAAACAATTGTTTCTTAGAGATATAATCGCGATATTAAGAAGAAAAGAGTAAAAAAAAATAAGATTCAACAATATTGTCTCGATTGTTTCGATTGCTTAAATAGCAAAAATTGCTCTAAACAATCTAGTTGTTCGCAATTCTACAATACAATTTTACAAAAACAAACGCAAATTAATACAAAATCTCGTATATAACTTGCTAATTTTGTTTTGAAAAACAGCAAATATATTAGATAGTTTTTATATTTTATATTATAAGTTGACTTTTTTAGTATTAATATATTGCTATCTAGTATAATTATTTTAATTAAATTTTAGCGCTTTAAAGTATTTTTAGTCGCAAAAATTGTTATACTTAAGCAATATATACTTATCGAAGTTCTTAAATAAAGTAATATTAAAACAACAATTTAAAATACTTTGCAACAAATTATGTTTGTCGAACTATATTGTAACAAAAATAACAATATAACAAACTATCTAGCTATTTACAAAAAAAAAATCGATTAAATTCTATATAAAAAAATCAAATCTTTATAAAAAAGTTAAGATAAAAAAATTTAACTATTTTTATAATTTTAATAGCTAACTGTGCTCTAGACTCTTCTAACGCTAATTTTTTTATTACAAAATAATACAATTAATCGATTTCTTTTTATATAAATTATTGCTTTTATTTTAGAAAATATATTAAGCAAAGATTTCTTGTAACAAAACTAAAATATTTTATAGAAAATTATAATATTGTAGAAGTTGTATTTAAAAGAAAATATACAACAATAAAATATTTCGAAGTTTGTTATTTTTTAACTTGTTCTATTACTATAATATTTAGAATATATTACTATATATAGAAAATACAATCAACAATATATTGTAGTTGTTTATTGTATTTTACAAAATTATATTTTTAATTCTTGTCTCTATATTTATCTATTATAGAAATAGACTAAGTACAATTAGACAATTATCAAATATAAAGTATTTAAAATTTGTTAAATATAATTTTGTTTGTATTTCTAGCTATTATTATATTTCTTGTTTCTAATTTGAACTTGCAACAATGTTCGCGTAAGATACTTAAATTAATTAAACAAACTATATAAATAAATAATTATTCTTGAAACAAGTTTAGAAATATAAATTGTTGTTTGAAAATATATTAATACTAGATTGTTTGCTTTTTTAAAATTTATTTGTAGTTAAATATAATATCTAAATATATTCGCATAATAATTATAGAGTTCTATCGATTAGTAAATATACAGTATTTGAACGCAAAAATAGAGATTTTTTTAATCTATATTTCGATTGCTATATATACAAGTCTATATTAATTTTGTATATAGCAAAATAAAAGATTTCAAATCTATTGCTTTTTTTATATATAAATCTTTATTTTTTTAGTTGTTTAATATTGTTCAACTTTCTTAATAAGCTCAAAATTTATTGCAATTTGCTAAAAGTCTTATATTTTACTTTTTTTTTAATTTGTCTCTTTCTAATCTATCTTTAGAAAATAACTAACTATTAGAAATTTCTTAAAAGAACTATAGTTTAATTAGACAAATTAACTATTAAATTATTTTTAAAAACAATACAAAAACAAAAATTCTAAAAATTGTTAAATACTACAATTAAAAATTATCGAGAAAGAGTTGCATTCTAATACAAACTTATAGTAAACTTATTTATATTCGAATCTTTTCTTTAATGAATAAAATATTAACTTAAACAACAATAGTATACTATTGTTACTAACTAAAATATTGTAGTATACAATACTTATATAATTGTTATTTCAAATTTGCAAAATTAAATACTATTTTTTATAAAAAGATTTGAATAATATAAAAGATTATATTTTAACTTTACTTTAAGCTATACTACAAACTTGTATCTTTTTATTAATTTTTATACTATATATAGACAAAAGCTATTAATAACTTCGAGAGTAATTAATTGATTTTTTTTAATTTAAAATACTACTTAAATAATTATATTAATAGTAATTAATTATATTGTTTTTAAGTTTTGTCTATTAACAAACTAAATAGAATCTTTATGTTCGACAAACTCAACAAATTTTTTTAGCTACAAAAAATATATATTTATCGAATATTCCAAATAGTATTAGTTAACTAAAATAGTTGCTATTGTATTTAATACAACAATATTGTCTATTTATATACAACTTAAAAATAATAGTAAAACTTCTTAAGTCTAGTAAGATATTAAAATAATATTGCAAAAATCGATATTAATTATAGATAAATAATATAGTAATTACAAGTATTTAAAGTATAGTAAAACAACAAAATAGTTTCGACAAAACAAACAACAAAGCTGTTTATTTTTTATAAGTAAACACAAGATTATATAGCAAATACTAATAGATAGAAAGAGATCGATTTCTTTTTACAAAAATATAAAGTTGCAATATTGATCTACTATAAACAAGTCGAATTACAACAACAAAAAATTATATTTAAAAAAAACTTAATACAAATACTAAATCTTCTAAATTGTAAAGCTAAAAATTATTGAAAAAAGATAGAAAACTCTCAATAGTATTTTGCTAGAAATCTATAGTTAAATTTTAATTTTAAAATAAGATTTAGAAAGCTAATATATATATAGTTCTTTGTTTTTGTTCTCTTTGAGAAGAAGTATAGATATAATTCTTTATTAAAAAAATAATTAGCAAAATTGTAGTTATAAAATATCTTAAATATTAAAATCTATAGAGCTAAGTTATAAACAATTTTTATCTAAAAAATTTATTTTAAAATAGTTTTGTCTTTTTGTTTACTTTCTAAACTCGAAATATCTACTTAAAGCTTGTATTTTAATCTCTACTTTATTTTTAAAGAGCAAGACAAATTTAATTAACATTTTAATTAATAACAAATATTGCTAAATCGATTTATTTAGATTTTTTTCTTAATTTCTTTAGCAAAATATTATGCTACAATAGAAGCAAAACTGGTTTTTACTAAAGTTTGCGAGAATTCTACTCGACAAAGTCTATTTGTTAAAATAAAATTTGCAAGATATTGCAAAATCTTAACTATTTTAATTACAATAATTGTTACAAAGAAGATACAAACAATCTTGAATATATATTTTAGTACTTGTTACTTAAATATTTTCTATATAAAAAAATATATTTTTTTTTGTAGTATTTTTTAACTTTAATTTGACTTTTATTTTTAGTGCAAGCAACTCGAATTTCTACTATAAGTATTTGTATTAAAAAGTAGCAAACAAAAAACTTAACAAGTTTAGAAAATGAATCTTATTTATTAGCAATATATTTATATATTTTGTATCTATTAATAATCGATTGCTTAATAGAAATTTTTACAATAAAATAGTTCTTTATTTAGCAAGAAACAAGAATAACGTTAATTTTCGAACAATAATTATTAAAAAAGTTTTCAATATTTTAATTTGAAATCTACAAATTAATTTTGCGAATTTCAAAAACAATTTTCGAAAACAATTTTTTGTTTCAAATACAAATTTTTTGCAAATAGAAAGTATTAAATACTTTAACAACTTTTACAAAAAACAAAGTTTTAAGTATTTGTTTTCGAAACAAAAAGATAAGATAGATTCGATATACTAATATCTTTATATACTTGTCTCAAATTTTTGTTTATATTGATACTATATTTTTAACAATATTAATAACAAAATCGATTTTGTTCTTAAAATATATATTAAAACTTGTTAACAATAGTAGCAAACAATACTCGATTTTAACAATTTAATCTTTTATATATTGCGAACGTAAAAGATAGCAATATATATACTATTTAAGCTTGTTGTTTGTAAGTGTCTTTTGCAACACTAAAAGCAAAACTAATTTGCAAAAAAACAATTGTAAATTTCGATCTATAACTCGATTGTTAATTGTAAAACAACTTTAAACTCTTGACTATATAGTTTAATTTTTTATTTTAGAAATGTTATTTTATATAATTTCAAACTTTTATTTCGATTTTGTTGCGTTTGTAAAAAATTAATAAATTACTTTTTTCTTTTTTGTTGTTTTACAATAAAGATAACAAATCGAATTTTGCGCAAAAATAAAATAATATATTAAATTTTATATTTGTTTTCTAGATCTAGTATTAAAATATTTCTATAACAAAATTCGATAATTGTTGTATTTTTGTTTGCAAATATACAAAAACTTTCTTTTAAAATCTTAAAAAATATCTTAAATTATATAAGAAATATCGATGCTATTATAAACTTTGCAACTTTATTAAAAATAACAAATATTAACAACAATTATATATATAACTCGATTATCTTTTTCGATTAAACAAATAATTCTTTATTTAAAATCGAGAATTTAGAATTGTTTTCTATTGTTTAAAAGTCTAACGCTCTATATATAGTATTTTGCAATTGTTGCAAAATTAAATATTATATACGCTATATAATATTTATAGAACAAATATACAATATAGCAAGATTATATTAAGATAACTCGATTTTCGATAAATTCGAATTAGCAATATTTTGTTTTTACGCGAATCTAGATATCGATATCTATATTATATCTTCAAATATATATATAACAAATATTAGAAATAAAATTTAATTTTAGAAACAAGTATAAAAGCAATATTCGATTTGTATTATTTATATTATTTGTTGCTTTATCGATCTTAATATCGATATTGTTTTTTATTAATTTTTAATTGTTAATTTAACAAATACGAAAACAAAAGTTTTCTCTTGTACAATACAAAAGAAGAAATTGAAATCGAATATAGATCTATATATAATTGGTATTGTTAATTATAAAATAATAATTTACAACTTGCAAATCTTTTTAAATATATTCTATTTTTAGAGAATTAATATTGTTTAGTTTGTATTGTAACAAAATAAAGTTTCAAAAACTTTTTGTTTTGTTATTGTTATACTTAATACAATAAGAATTTAAGAAAATCTCAAACTTCAAATATACAATTTATAGAAAAATTAATATTCTATTATATTTGATATCTTCTATAATATACTATTTTAGTATATAATAGACAATATGTTTTAAGAAAAAGAGTAAAATCGAAGATACAAATAAAAATATATTAATAAGTTAAACTATAATTGCGATATTTTTCTAAATTTGTTGTCAAATCTATACAACAAGAAATATATAAAATATTTAGTATAAAAAACTTACAATATCTATTGTTATATTAAGAATATAAATTTTATTTGTACTTTATAAATACTATCTATTAACAACAAATTAACTCATTATATTGTTTAGCAAAGAATTTGTTGTCTAAAAGTAGTTAATAACTATTATTATACTTTTTATATTATTAATTGTATTTATTTCTACAATTTTGCTATACTAATTGTTCTTATATGTTGCGCATACAATATTGTAATATTGTTTTCTACTTAATTGCAATATAATTAACAATATTAATAGAAATTTTATCAATACAAATATTCTAGAAATAAATAAACAAATTAAATCGAAAAAAAGTGTTCTAAAAGTGCTAATAGTTGCTTAATAGAAATTATTTAAACACAAAACAACTTAGAATCTTAACTCGAGAAAATATCTACTAAATTGTTTATATCTTAATACTATTAACTACTAATAAAACAAAGTATCTTCTAATTAATTTTTCGAAAATTTAAATATGTTTGCAGATTTAATTTAATTTATTAATACTTATTTTCTTATTACTTTTGTAACAATCTTGTTATTAATTTAAATATTTCTACAATACGCAAAACTTAAAATAGATTAAACAATTTACAATTTAACAAACACTTAATATTTTGGTAAATTAAATATATTTAGTTAGTAAAATACGCAATCTTCTAGCAAAGCAAATTAGACAAGCAGCAGATTTTTTAAGATTGCTATAGCAATTAGAGATTACAAAACAAATATTTACAATATTATTAAAGACTATTATTAACTTATTTACAAAATTAAACAAGCTAAAAGAAAGAAAGTATTGCAACTATTAATTGTATCGAGTAAAATAATTTAATTTATAATTTAAACTAGCTTTTTGTTATACAATTGCAAAAGCTCGATTAAGATTTCGATTATAAAAATTTTAAAATTTATTTGTTAAAATATTCTACTATTTCAAGAATCTAAAAATCTATAAAATATAATTTGTTAATTGTTAATTTAATATATTAAGATAGCAATAACAAATTACAATATTCGACAAATCTATAACTCAAGATTTCTTTGTTACAAATAATTTTATACTATTTTTGCAAAAGAGACTTAATTGTAGAAAAAAAAGAAGCGCGCACAATTTAAATAGCTTGCTATTTGTCTTTAATATTGCTTCTAATATATTAGCAAAATATTTATTGTATATTGTTTTAAAGAATTTGTTTACTATACAATATTAAAATACTTAATAAGTATTTTGAAAAATATATAGTTGCGAACAAAAATATTTGTTCTATAGTAAAAATATTGTAACAATCGACTCGAATTTTCTATAATTAGATTTTAATTGTTATAAACAATATTATTGAAACAATCTATATAATAGAGATTTTTTTGATTTAGCAATAAGAAAACGTTCTTCTAACAAAAGATTTTTTGTAATTCGCATTTTATTACAAGTTAATAGTTCAACTATTAATACAATAATCTTATATTCTAAAAATACAAAAAATCGAATAATTTTTGCAAAAAGTTAATATATATTTAACTAAAAATAAAGTTTAAGAAATTCGACTATATAAAACTCAAAATATTTAGCAATTATTTTTGCAATATTGTGTAATTAAATCGAGATTTTGTCTAATATAACTTGAATTCTAAAACTTGTTTAAGAAAACTCAATAGTTATATTTAGTTTAAATCTCGAACAAATATTGCAAATTATAAAAAATAATAATAATTTAATTAATATATTCTTAAGACTCGACAAAATTAGATAGAAATTAAACAAAAAAAAATTATTGTTTTTTTCGAAATTATAAAAAAAATTATTTTGTTTATAAATAGTTTTGTCAATTTTAATCTAGTATCTATACAATATTTTCTTTTAAAAATAAATATTTAATAGCTTAGAAAAATATAAAGTCTAATACTAAAAGACAAGAATTTCTTGCTCTATATTGTAACAAATTTTAAAATTATAATTAACTATTTATATTTTAATTTACAATTTTGTGTAATTAAACAAAATACAATCTATTAGAATAAAACAAATAAAATTGACAACAATTTCTTAAAAAAACTTTAATTTAAAATATTAAATAAAAGATCTAGTTGTTTCTTGTTGATTGTTCGAGTAACACTAAACGCAACTATATACGAAATACTTATTACAAAATCTACTTAAAATGAATATATAGACAATAATATAAGCAAACAAGAAAGCAATATAGTCTTAGACTAGTTTAAAGTATTTTTGTATTTGTCTATAAATTTAGTTGCTTTACAAATTTCTATTTATATTTTTAAAACTCTTATATACAAAGTTTGATAATATAGACAATTTCAGATTTAAATATAATGCTATTATTTTTATTATAATATTTTTATTATAATATTTCTAAATTTGTTAAAAAAGAGATTTAGATTTTCGAGATAAATTTTTGTTTTTAACAATTGTTTTTTAACTATTTTAAGTTTAAGATCTATTATTTGTATATACTTAAAAACAATATAAATTGTTATTGTATTTCTCTCGATTTAATAGATCTTATTTGCTAAATTGTTGTATCAAATAATTATAGCATTTAACTTCGCAAATAGCTTGTTTATTCGATTATAAATTTGTTAACTTAAATAATAGATAATTTCGACAATAATAATTTATCTTTTATTTGTTGCGTTTTTATAAAATTAAAGAATAAAATTAGCAATTGTTTAAAGATTAAATTAATATCGAGTTTATATTATTCTAGTTATATCTATTTCTATTGTTAATATATCTAGAAAACGCTTTGCATTTAAAGTCTACTAAAATAGATTTTTGTTAACAAAAAGATTTGTTGCAAAAATAAAATTTTTGATAGATATATCAAAATTTTAATTGTTGTTAAATCAATTTTAATTGTTAAATATTATAATTAAAATGTAAAAAAAATCTAGAGTAAGCTAGAGCAAATTTGTTCGATTTATATATTTAGATTATTGCTTTGTATATATTAATACAATAGCAATATCTTTCGAAACAATATTTTATCGATTAACAGATAGTTAATAATAAACTTGTAAAATACTAATTAATATATAAGAATAACAAAGCTTTAGTAGAAATGTTTAAAAATATATTTTATATTTTGCGCTAACATAAAGAGAGTATAACAAAAGTGCGAATATTATAATTTTTTTTTATAATTGTAGCTTAGTTCTTTAAATATAGCTTTTAGAATCTATTTTAATCAAATTAATTATAAATATTTACTAAACTAAAAAAAACAATTTTCTATTATTTCTTATTTAGATCGAATACAAATACAAATTAATTAGATTTGTTAAATTTTAAATCTACAATTAATATTGAATATTTAGTAGCTTTTTACAAACTTTAGACGCTCTAACAATTTGTTAAAAATTAATTTGAAATAATTCTATCTAAATATATATACAAAATATAGAATCGACTTTGTTAAATATTAATTTGTTTTTTTTCAAAATATATTTTAAGACTTACTAATTTCTTAATATCTTTAAATTTACTTTTCGATATTTGTTGTTCGACTAAATTAATTGTATTAGCTAATTACAAATCTAACAACAACAAAATTGCTTGTATTAATCGACTAGATTTTGTAATAAATAGCAAATACAACAATACAAAAGATCGAGACTATAATTGATAACTTGCTATATTAATAGTTTATTATTAGTTACTATTAAAGAATTTAATAGATAGCGTTTGTGCTTAAATCTAAAATATATTAGTTCAAAATTTAACTATTAACAAGAAGCAATTAAAAAAATCTACAATACTTAATTTCGAATACAATTCCAAATTGAAGATATACAAATAATTGTAATTATATAAAATTAATATTTATTTTCTAAAATCTAGCTTCTCTTTGTTTTCTATACTAAGTTTAATTGTTTTTTAAAGTTTGCTTTAGCAATATCGATACAATACTAACTTTTAATTTAGTTAGTAATTTTCTTACAAAGCAACTCTATTTTAAGATTGTATATACTTTGACCCAAAACAATTAATATTTATACAATAAGTTCTATTATTTTTAAATATATCTATATAGCGCTAAACGTTATTAATAACAATTTAATCTTTATATTAATTAAATTAAACAAAATTTGCAACTTGTTAGAACTAAGTTTACTTAATATTAAATTAAACAAATCTAACTATTAGTTACTTTTAATTACAAATATATTTAAAATTTGTAACTCGCAATCTTAATACAAATATGATTGAACAAATTAAATATATTCTTACTTTACAAACAAAAAAAGACAAAATTTTTTTTTTTTTTTTTTACAAGTTTTAACTTTATAGAAGCAAAAAACTTAATTTTTATATTTAACAATCAAATAAATCTAAATATTTTTGTCAAGAAATATTGTGCAATAAATTAAGAGCTCTCTAACAAAAAAAAAAGCTTTAGAAAACAATTTTTATTTTAAAATGCTATTAAAATCTATATATTAAAACCAAAGATAATATCTTGCAATTATATAAAGTGTTAATTTAGAAAAACTCAATTATTAAAAAGTTTTAAGCAAATTTTTATTAATTATCAACTAAGAAGAAAACTATAAAAAAGATAACTATTATAGATACAATAATTTAAGTATTAAAGTATTAAAAAGACAATAATAATAGAGTCTTTAGTATCTAGATTAATCTAGCAGACAACAAATTTTTTTATTAACAAATATTGTACAATATTTTGTTGTTAATTTCTAATAGAATATCGCAATTATAGAATATTCTTAGTATATATAGATCTCGATTTTTAATAAAGTCTTGTAAAGTAATAATTTTAATTTTTCGAATATTTTTAGAATCTATTATATAATTTACGTATATTCGATTTTTTGATCGCAAGATATAATTAGTAATATTAATTGTATTATTGCAATTATAAATTTTGAAAATATATTATTTATTTGTAGCTCGATTAATAATAACTACTCTATTAGAAAAAAATTGTCAAAAGTAATTTCTAAAATAGTAAAATACTTTGTCTCGAAATAGATAATCAACTTAATAAAAAAGTTTCAAATTCAAATTAATATTGTTTGCTAGTATTTGTAGAGTCGATACTATAACTTGTAACTTTATATCTAATATTGTTGTTAATATTTTAGTAGAATCTCTTTTAATCTCTATTAACAAATATCGATTACAATTAGTATTCTCGATTCTTAAAATTTCGAAAAATCTATAAAATATGTTCTTTTTTATATTAAAAAACATAAAATAGTTTTGTTGCTTAGATTTGCTATAGATCTAAAAAAGAAAAAGTTAATTGCAAATTTTAAAAAATAATTGTTCAAAAAATATGTTGCAACAATAAACAATATCAATTAAATATCTAAATAGTCTATAGTGCTTTTTGATAAACAACAAGCTTAACTTAATTTACTAGATTAGCTTTATTATATTATATACAATATTGTTAAATGCGTTCTCGAAAAGATTATATATAAATTTTAATTATATATAATGCAAAAAATATGCTAATATTTGTATATCGATCTTTGTTGTACTCAAAATATTAATACAAATATTAATATAGTTCGAATTTCTAACAAAATTATACAAATAATATTATTAAATAAGTTTTTTTTGCAATTTTAAAATCCTTGCTTTCGAGTTATTTAATTTTAATATATAGATTGTTATTTTGTAAAAATAACGTATAGAATATAGTTATAGCTATCGATAATTTTTTTACTCGATTATATTAAAAGTAGATTTATTCTATTTTTGAAAACTACTTTTTTTACTTTAAATCTTTAATTGCATCTAATTATTGTATATAATTTAAAATAAATAACAAACTATAATTTTTGTTTTTGTTAATAAAAGCAATCTTAGAACTTTGAAACAAAATTCGAGATACTTAATATTCTTAAAAAAAATATAAATTAAGAGAATATTTATACAAACAAAGTAAAGTTGCTTTTAAAATTGTTTTTGTTGCAATTGTTACTAAATTATTAAAAAAATACTCTCTTTTTTGCTTTCTATTAATATTCGATTTTCGATTGTTTGCAAATATAGATTTTGCAAATAAAAAACAATATTGCTATTTAAATAAAGTCGAATATTTTTATTTGCTTCGATTATATAGTTTTAGATTTTCTTTATTTAATATAAATATAATACTATTTTCTAAAATATTTAATTAGTTTTTTTTATTATTGCAAATATTTAGCAAACTAATCTCGAAATATTTTAACAAAAGCAAACAATACAAAGTATTATACTACAATACAAATTAGAATTCTAAATATACAATAAAAATTGTCTTAGACATTCAGAAACTTTATTATTTTTAATTTTTTTTTGTTTATTTTTTTAGTTAAAATATATTTTATTGCTTTGTAATAAAAAGTCTTAATAATTTTTTTTTTTCTATTTTAATTCTAAACTTGTTAACAATATTGTAGATATCAAAATATATTGTTGTTGCTAAAATAACTAGCAATATTATCTACTTTGCAAATAGCAATTCTAGTAACTAAATTTAAAAACTTTTTAACAAAAAGATTAACAATCTACTATTGCTTATTTTATTAAAGAAATTTGCAATTTGTTTTAATACAACAATATCTATAAAGAAATATTAAAAAAATTTAAAATTTAAAAAGAATTAATATCTTGTTTTATTTTTTAAACTTTGTTTCTTTTTTTTTTACAAAACAAAACAATCTTGCAAAAACTTTTTTAGATACAAAAGTTAATATCTAATTGTTAATTTCTAATTGTTAACATTTTTCTAACTTAAAAATATTTATAAGTCGATTAATATTTTTTATATCTAATTAATATAAATTTTGTTTAAATTCTTTATATTTTAACAAATGCAATAGTATTTTAATCGAATTACAATAGACAAATTTTTTTTTTGTAAAAAAATTAATTTTTCGATTAAGTTTATCTTTCTTTTAAAATCGATTAATAAATAAAATATATAAAGATTTTAACAATTGTAAAAGAAGTCGAAAACAATTTTCGAATATTTTTAAATTGTATTTGTATTCGACTTTAACAAATTAAATTTAAAATTTTTTATTTTTATAAGTAATTTAGTGTTTAAACAAAGCTTTTTGTTAATATAAATACTTTGCAATATTGCTAAACATAATAGCTTATAATTACTATATTTAATTGCAAATTTTCGAAATTAACAAAATTACTATTTATAATATCGATAGACTCGAATATTTACTAAAGAAATTTAATAATATTGTCGAACAAAAATCGAGTTTTTAATTTTTTGTCAATAAAAAAATAAAAAAAATAATAATAAAATTCTTGTTTTTTTGAAACAATTTAAAAAAGAGTTGTCGCAATACTATTGTTATATTTTGTATAAAAATTTTATATATATAGTTTAACAAATTGATTTTATTTGTTAAAAGCAATTTTTTTGCTAATTTGTTTTGCAAGTCGAAAACGTCGATATTATATTATAAAAACGCTCTGTATTGTTTGAAGTAAAACAAGTTTTTAACAAAAAAAAATTTTGATATATTTTATACTTGTTTTTTTTTTCTTTTTGTAAATATATTTTGTGTTTTTGTCGATAATTTTAATTTCTTCGATTACATTATTAAAAGCTTGAAAAACTAAACATTGTTCAAAAAAACTTGTTTGCAATTTGCAAATATTAAGTTAACAATACTAATAATAAAAAGCGTTTTGTATTTAAGTTCGAATATTATTTTTAAAATTTTAAAAAAAATAAATAACAAGTTTGTTTTATTTTAGAAAAAATTTATAAAAAATTTCGATTCTATTGTTATAGTAAATTTTGTTAATAGCAAATTATTTTCTTTTGCTTAATATTAATTTCTAAAGAATTTGTTTCGAAAAAAGAGAAATTCTATACAATATTTTTAAGAGATTAGAAATTGTTTGTTTTTAACAATTTATTTTAACTATTTTTATATTGCAGTGTTTATTTATATAGTACAATCGATTATTATATTATTTGATTTTGTTGTTGCAAACTATCTTAAGTCTTTTTGAACTCAAAATATTAATTAGCAATTTTAGAATTTTTTTGTACTAAATTGTAAAAATTATTTGTCTTAATTTACAATTATAGCTTTTGTAATATTAACACTATTATTAACTATATATTCTTAAGACTTTTACAATAAATAAAATTATATTAATGTAGCTATTAAATAACTAATATAATTAAAATATTTAATTTAATTCTAATTTACAAAACGTTATACAAATTAGTCTTAATATATTGTCTAAAACACTTGTATTATATAGTATTTTTGTTTTAACAACAAAATTAAATAATTTGAGATTATTTTATTGTTTTTTTTTCGAAAAAATATAGATTGAATTTAATAACAATTCAATTGCATTAAAGAAATTTAACAATATATAAATCGAAATAGATATATATTTGTAGCAATTAAATATATCTATATTGTATATATTGCAAGTCTAAACTAATATTTAATTGTAATTATTTAATCTATAAAATTTGTCTAAGTTTTTTCGAAAAATCTTTAAAGAAATTAAATTATTTGTATTAATTAAATTTGTATCTTTTATATTTGTTCGAAAATCTAAAAATAAAATTACAATTTTCTATAGCTAGCTCTTGTATTCTAAATATTAACAATAGTAATGTTTGAAAAATTATATTTTTAAAATTTCTTAAATTGTTGCAAGATACAATTAAATTAAAATATATTATTTAGAGTTTTTTCGATCTTGCAATTAAAATTAGCTCAAATAAGTTTATAGATATTAAAATTTTTGTATACTAAATTTTTCTAAATAGTCTAATTATTTTTAATTTTTTTTTTCGACTATAGTTAGTCGAAAAATGTTTTAATTATTTTAATTTGCTAATTTGCGAATTGTTTCGATTGCAAAACAAATACAAATCAAATTTTGTATATGTTTTTCGACAAATAATTATATGTTAAATATTGAATAGCTATTATAATATTGACGTTTTTAAAGAAATATTTCGAACAATTTTTAATATCGATATAAAGATATTTAACTATCGACAATCTAAAGAATTTACAAGAATTGCAATAATTGTTACAATTATTTCTAATGCTCTTTTTTATATATTTTCGAACTACAATAATATAGACAAATATTAAAAAGATACAAATAAACAAAATTCTAAAACAATTTTTATTTAAATGCGATTGCAACTAATATTATATAGATTTTAAACTATTAGTATATTTGTTTTAAGTATAAAATAGACAAGTCTTATATTTAAAAAATATATATATATATTTTTCAATCTTTAAGTATTGTAATAGCTAACAACAATTAAAACTCGAATAATCTTAACAATTTTAATATAAATAATTAATACAATTTTAGATTTTTAAGATTAATTTACATTAAAATCTTTTTCAATTAGTTTATATATTTTTTATTAAAGTCTTTTAAAATAGAAAACTAAAACACAATAACTTTATTAATTTTACTTTGTAAAAATATTGTTATATATAATTAGCTATAAAGAAATCGAACGTAATAATATTGCTCGAAACAAATATCAATTTTTTTTATAATATTGTTGATTTCTAATTTTAGACACGTTGTATGCGACAATTTTATATTCTATTTGTAATACTTTTTTGTATTGTCTTTTAACAAACAAAAAATCTAATATAATATATAGAATTGTCTAAACAATAAAATTAAAAAGAACTTTTTTAGATTTAATATCTATCTCTCTAAAAAAAGCTTTGCTATAGATAATATTAAGCAAATACAAAAACTTTGTTAATATATATTAGTTTTTGCTCGACAAAAGAATAAATACAAATAAACAAAATTTGTTTTAATTGTAATTTTATTTTTTTTCGAACTTAATATTGCGTTTGTATTTCAAAATAATTAATACTATTGCAAAAAGACTATTTGTTGTTAATTAAAGAGTTAGATTGTATTCTATACACTTAAGTATTTTTGCAAAATCGAATTAATTTTTATAATAAACAAAAATATTTTAAGCTATTTTTAATTTAATAAAAACTTATATAACAAATACTTTTGTTTTTAAAAAAATATCTAATTCTTTGTTTATTATTTAAGCAATATAATTAAGATTTTTATAATATATAACTTAAATAGCACTCGAACAATAAGTAATTTCTTTTAAACTATTTAGTAATTTATATATTAACAAAAGCTAATATGCGTCTTCTCTATATTAATAAAAACTTTAAAGAAACTATATAAAACTTATAGTATAGCGCGTAATTAATATTAATCGAAACAAAAATTTATCGAGTTCTATACAATACAATCGAAACAAATATAAATAGAAAAAGAGCAATTCTTAATTAAGACAAAAATCGATAAATATTAAGATACTATATAAATTATAAAAACAAATAGTCGAGCAATATTACAAACAATATTATTAATTAAGATTTATACTACAAAAGACAACAAGCTTTCGACTATAATAATTTTTCTTTAAGTTTAGCTATAATAGTAAGTTAAACTTATTTATATTTGTTATTTAAATCGATAGAAATAAAGTTGTTATCTAGTTAAATATAAATAATATTTTTAAATATTATTATAGAATATTTATATAACGTCGAAGAAATAATATAGTAGTTTAGATTAGCAATTAATATAATATATTGCAAATCTATAATTTAACAACTCTTTAAAAATACTAAATATTGTTTGTTTGTAAATTGTCTAATAAGTAAGTTTGTTTCTAAATCGATAAATTTAATATATTATAAATTTTTTGTAGAATTTGTTAATTAGCAGTTTTTCGACAAAATGTTTTGTGTCTTGTATAATTCTTGTAATAATAACTAAATTATATATAGCTTGCAAAGCACTAAGAATTTTGTCGAAAATATATTAAGAATTGCAACTAATATTAAGAGCTCGAATTTAATTAGTTTTAATTAAATTAAGTTCGATATTTGTTAAGAATATACTATTTTTGTTACAATATTATATATTAATAAAAGTTGTTATAATTTTTATTTTATTAAACAATTTTGCAAATCTAACAATTATTTTGTACTAAATTTTTTTTTTTTTGTATCTATTTAGTTTTTAATTTTATATAGATCTTTGAATTAATTTTTTAGAGTCTAATATATAAATAACAATACAATATTATTTTCTTAAGTAGATTTCGAGAATATTAATAGAAAAGACTAACTATTTTGTTATTAGTATTTGTATAAAAGAATAGATCGATTTTTTATTAATAGATATTAAATATTTTTAAATCGAATATATTTAGAATATTTAAGAGTTGCTTTAATATTTCTAGATAACAATAGACTTAATTAATTTGCTAAAATTATATTTCGAATTTTAGTTTCTATAGAGTATTTATTTGCTATTTGATTGTATAAATAAAACTATATTTTAGTTGTAAGATATTTAAGTTTAAATCTAAATTAGATATTGCAAATAGAATCTTAATATAGTTTTTAAATAGTTGTATATATATTAGTTCTTTTTACGTAAATTTAAGATCAATAAAATTCTATATTATATTGTAGTTTTTAAATTAGATCTAACTATTATTGTACTTGAGCAAATAAAATTTTTAGACAATTTTTATATCTAGTTGTTCTAATAAATATATTGAGATTTTTATTTGCTATAAATATAAAAGTAATTGCTAAAATAAAAAAATAGATTTTTGCAACTTAATAATTTGTTCGAACAATATTTAATAAAAAGAGTTGCTTTAGATTGCTTCTTCCAGTTAGCTTGAAAAATATATAGAACAATTATTAATTTATTACAAATTAATAAATATAAATATATTAATAAGCTAGATATATTTAACTAATATAGATATATCTTAAATGCAAGTACAACTTATTATTAATATAACAATTTTAAAGAAGTTCGACTATCTATATTCGAACAACAAAAATTAGCTATTTTTAATAACTATTATTTTAATTGTATTTTTAGCAAGATTTTAGCAAATATTTTCTTAAAAAAACTAAAAATCGACAATTATTTAATTTTATATTTTTTATAATTAATTTTAATTGCTTTTGAGTTGTTTTTTTAATTAAAATTGTATAACAAATAATTAAAAAAAAATACTTAAATTAATATATTCGAACAAATATATTTGAACAAATATATTCGAACAAATATATTTAAATATATATTCGAATATATATATCGAACTATATTTGAGTTTATATATTTTAATATATAGACAAATAAGTTTGTTAAAACTAAAGTATATTTTAAGTTTAATTAATAGTCTTTAATTTGTTGCAAATTGTAATCGAAAATATAAATGCGCTATTATATAACAAAATTAATTGCTTTTAATCGAAGATATTGTTCAATAAATATATAATACAAACAATATATTGTTATTTGTAATTTTGCAAACAAATATCTTGCTATACTTTTATAGATTTAAAAGTGAAGTTGTTTGTTTTTTGCAATAGCTTAATATTTAATAGATAAAATTAATATTAATAACAATCTAATTGTTGTTATAGTAGATAGAGTAATTATAATAATTATACTTTTTGAGTAATTATCTTTATTAAAGAAAATTATATAGAATTAATTAACTAAAGAATATATATTTGTTGCAATAAAATTGTTTAATTTTCGATTTATTAATTTAATACAAAGAGAACTTAATATTGCAATATTGTTTGTTAATATTAATATATTTTTAATTAATTTTATTGTTGCTTAAGTGCTTCTTTACAATTTTAAAATTCGATAGTTTTTGCAATATTGCAACAACAACAAATAAGAAAATCTAAGTATTACTTGTTTATTTGTTGTTTTAAGAAATTAAAATTTAAGATTATACAATTATAGAACTACAAGAAAGATTGCAATACTAAAATTGCTATTTAATTATATATATTTAAATAGCATTAACACTCTATTAGATTTCAAATTAAATTTCTTATATACTAGATCGAGTTTTATTATTATATATTTTTTATTTAATAGTAATAGTATTATTAGTATTAATTATAAATCTAATTATTTGTTTTCTTTATTCTTTTAGTTAAAAGACTAATACTATTATTAAGAATTTATACAATTTCGATCTATTATGCTTGAAAGACTTAATTAAAGAAGATACAAAATATTATTTTAAAAAAGTTATACTCTCTTTTACTCTAAATCGAATTTCGAAAATAGAATCAAATTTTGTTATTAATTGACACAAAAATACTAATATTGTACTATTAAATTTTATATATAGTATTAGATATTGTATAGTCTTAATTAACTATAAAAGTATTGCAATATTTTATAAACAATCGAAGAATAGCACTATTATTAATAGAAAAATATACAAAGATTACAATATTGCTCTTTACAACAAAATAAAAATTAAATTTTAAAAGATTGTATTTCTAGTTTAAATATTATAACAACAAAATTTAGATTAAACAAATTATATTTACAAGATAAAAAGAATTAAGAAATTCAAAATTTTAATTTTGCTATTAGATATATATTCGATAGCAATATCTATTTATACAACTTAAATTGCAACTATCAAATTGTACAAAATAATCAATATTTCTATCAAAAAGATATAAACAAATTGTAAAAAAATAGTTAGTATTAAATTAATACACAAAGACTGCTTTTAATTTATAATCAAAAAATACAAAAAGTTTGTTCTCGAATAATATAAAATTTATTTTTAAAAAAGAACTTACTATATTAAATATGTACGTTAAATACTTAAAAGTATTATTGAATATAATTAATTTTAGCAAAACAACATTATCAATATTAAAAATATTGTATACAATAATACAATCTCGATTCTAGTTATAAAATTTATATTTAAGAACAATTTTTGTTATATAATTTGCAAATAGAAGATATTAATTGTATTTAATCTTAATTTTTGTATTATAATATAGTTGTTTAATACGTTAAAATATTTATATAATCTTAAAATAATATATAGAGATATTCGACTAGATAATCTTATAATTGTTTTAAAACAATTATTGTATATTAAGTTTACAAAATTCGAATTTTTGTTTTACAATAGAAATACTTGTTCTTTTTTAATAGTAAATTATTAAGTATTTGAGCTTTAAAAACGCTTATATAGAAACTCGATTATATCTTTTATTTGAAATAATTTATTTTTTTAACAAAATATTAAGAAAAGATTTTTATCTATATATAACAAGTCGATTAATATTTGAAGTATTAATATTGTATATTTAGAGCTTATTTTAAGTATAGTTTTTTACTATATAAACAACAAAAAATCAAATAATAAGCAGATTGTAGACTATATTAGTTTGTTGCTTAATATCGATTTCAAAAAATTTATAGAAAATCTTAAATTATAGATTGCAAGATTAAAACTGCTCTTTATATTATTATTGTTGCTTTAATTTCTACAAAAACTACTATATCTAAATTTAAAAACAAAAACTAAAATTAATAAATATTTTTCAAATTTGTAATTTACTATATAAGCTCGATATAAACAATTAGAAAAGTATACTCTTAAGTATCGAAAACTAAATCGAGATAGTATAAAATAGTTAATTAATATTCGAAATTAATATATATACAATTTATAATTGCAATTAATAATTTTGTAAAAAAAACAAATTATTATAGCTTTTAAATTTTTTTTTTATTAATAAATTTACTTTAAATATAAACTCTTATTATTTGTATTTTAAGAAAAGCAATACAAACAATAAAATCTTATTTTAGTTAAAGAATAATATCGAGCAAATCTAACTTTGTCGAAATAGTATAAATTTTTGATTTTATTTTTTGTATATACTTGTTTTAATTTCGACTATTGCTTTTATTGTAATTGAATAGCTTTTAAGTTGCAACTTAATATATTTAATACAAGTTATTAAATAAAAAGTTAGCTTATTGTTGTAGAAAAATATATCGAAAATATATTTTTTTATTCTATATAAAAATTTAAGAAAAATGTTAAGAACAATTTTTATTTTTAGTTTTAACAAATTTCTATTAAAAAGATATTCGATTTGCTCAATTAATTTTTTCTAATATAAACAAATAATTTTACAAGTTATTGTTATTTAAATATAAACTAAATATCTATAAACAAAAACTAATATTTTTGTTTTTGTCTATATTTGTTTGTTCGAAAAGTTATTTTTTTCTTTTATAAAATAAAGTTGTTTAGACAATATTAATAGCTTTATTTATATTTATATTTAAAAATTCGAAAATAATAGAATTGAAAATAACAATAAATAGATATATTAGAATTTCGATTATATTTTTTGTATCTATTTGTTTCGAAGAGTTTTTGTATTCTAAAAAAAAATTGCTCATATTAAAATCGAATTTATTGTTTATAGAATTATTGCTTATTTTTTGTTCTAATTATTTGTAATAGACAATTTGCAAACTTTTAACTAATTTTTTTCTATATTTAAAAATCTTAAGAAACAAAACTTAATTTAAGATAACAATATTTTAATAATATATATAAAATATTTTTGTTGCGCAATACAAATTAGATATAAAAGATTAATACAAGAAATAGTATTAACAAATTTTTAAAAAGTTTGTACAAATTCTTAAATATATTTAAAGAATATTATATATTTTTTGATTTACTAATTAAATTTATATTTTTATAATATTCTAATCTATTACAATTAATATAATTTATTTTTTAATATACTCTACAATTCTAAATACTAACAAAGACTTTTATAGATCTAAATATTCTAAAATAAAATTTTAACAAAACTACAATATCGAACACAATTTTTGTTTTTCAAACTTATTTGAATTTTTGCAAAAAAATATTTAGATAAATATTTTATACTTTTAAGCAACTATAGTTTTTTGCAAAATATATATTTTGTAATAGAAGTATTCGAAATTGAGTTTTTAATTAATTAATATTTAGTTAGCGTCTTCGAGCTATTTAATAGAACAAAAACAACAATATTAAATACAATAAAGATATACTTTTTCTATTTGTTTTTTTAGTTGCTCGAAGATAACAAAATATATTATAGTTAATTTATTGCTTAATTTGCAATATTGTATTTAAAAACAAAACTAATAATAACTATACGCTTTCTATATTTGCTATTAACTAATTTTCGAACAAATTATCAAATTATCTAAATAGTTTGTTGCTATAAATATATTAATCTAAAAAGAGATTAAACTTTGTATATAAACAAATTGTTGCAATTCGACAATTTAAATTAACAAAATTAGAGAGAATCTACTTGCAAAGTTTGTTTGCTTTCGAAAATTGTATTATCTTAATTTTTTGCTACTTTATTAAAGTTATATTGTTATAAATAACTTAATAATTATATATATTATAAAACAATAAACAAATATAGCAAAAGCTAATTATATTAAGTTTTAACTATTAACAATATTTAAGAACTTCAATAAGCTACAAAATCTAACTTTAATCTATATTATTGTTCGAAAACTATTGTATTTTAATAAGAAAATCAATAGCAATTTGTTATTTGCAAATACTTAAAAAAATATTAAAGAATTTTTGTTCAAATTTTGTTTTTTTGATCGATATTGCAACTTGTAATCTATATTATATTTTTTGCTTTATTAAGTATTAAAAGATTCGAGAATTAACAAAAAAATTGTAATTTTTTTTTTAAATTTCTAATTCTTTTTAATTTTTCGAACAAAATAACAAATTAGCATTTAGAAATATACTAACTCTTAAGAGTTTCTAACAATAATTATACAACAATTGCAATTTTAACAAAACAAATTATAGTTAACTTAATTAATTTATATTTGTCGATTTGTATCTTTAATATTCGCAATTATACTAAACTATAAAGTCGAACAAATTATATTAATAAATTGTCGAAAAACTATTAACTATTGTCTATATTAATTTTTTAGACTTCTATCTCTTAATTGTTAGAACTTAATATTGCAAAAGCAATATACAACTCTTGATATCAAAAATAATCGAATTCTTATTTAGTTAAGAAAACTTGTTAAAAACAATATTTAAATAAATTAAAAACAATACAAAAAGTTTGCAATACTTAGCTTTTGTTTTTCTAAAATTATAAATCTTAACAAGCAATGTCTAAATAAACTTAATAATTAATATTGTATTATTTTAATTTTATTGTTAATTTAATATTAAACAATAACTTTAAGTTCAATTTTAAAAAATTAATATTTGTAAACTTTTAAATAGATAGCTATATATATTTCTTTTTATTCTATCTATTAAATATAACAACACAAAGCTTGTTAACAATTTTTTTCAATTATACTATTGTTAAATACAATTGAAAACTACTTTGTTCTTTAGTTGTATTCGATAAAATTGTATTTTTACTTTATAGTTTTTCTTTAAAACTTCTGTGCAATATAATTTAATCGAAACTTATTTTGTGCGCATTGTTTATAAAAAAGTATTAATATATTGTATAGCTTTTTACTTTAAATTGCATTATAGAAGAAATATTGTTAATTTCTTATCTTAATAATAAGTAAATAAACTATTACCAAATCTTATATAGATCTAATATTCAAATATTTCAATCTTAATTTAAAAAAACAAGATCGATATTCGAAACTTATAGCTATTAAAAAAAGAAAATAACAATTATGTTTAGAATCTATTAACAAGAAGACAATTCAAAAAAATTTAATACTTAAATTTCCCAATTTTGGCGTATTAATACTGACGCGTCAATTATAACGCATCAATTATAGCGCGTCAATTATAGCGCGTTAATTTTGGCGCAAAGTATCTTGCAACAATAATCTAAGTATAAATTTAAAAATAGAGCAAAATATAATAAGACAATTAACAATCTAAAATCTAAGAATTACTATATATTACTCTACAAACAAAAACTATAATTAATAATTTATATATTAAAAAAAAAGCTTAATTTGTAGAACAAATTAACTTGCACAATTGTATTAAACAAATATTGCTTTTATAATTCGAAAAAACAATAAATACTATATATATCGATTTTTTGTCAACAAAGATTGATTTTTGACTAGAGCAAAAATTGTATATTATTAAATTTAAATTAGCAATTAAATTACTAAAAAAATATAGAAAAAAATTTATTTGTTTTTTATCAAAAGATTATTAAAAGATTTTTCGAGCACAAAATCTACAATTTAATTTTCTAAATATTTTAAAAACGCAAATAATTAATCAATTACAATTTAAGTAAACTTCAACAAAACAAAAAAGAGATTATAAATTTATTTTTTTAATATTATTCTATATTATAATACAATCTTTAAAAATATTAAAAATATAAACAATTAATTAATTACAATCGAAGTAAACTCTAACAAAGTAAATAATATAATTTTCGAAAATATTAAAAATGCAAACAATTAATTAGCTACAATTAAAGTAAACTCTAATAAAGTAAATAATACAATTTTCGAAAATATTAAAATTGCAAACAATTAATCAACTATAACTCAAATAAATTGCAACAAAATAAAGGAAAGATTGCAAAATTAGTTTTTCGATATTATTCTCTATTAGAATACAATCTCTAAAAATAGAGATTGTCAATATAAAATAAATTAAATAAATAAAAGACAAGTTTGATATATACAATTAAACAATAGCAATACTATTATCTCGAAAATAATATATAATTGCTTTTTTTTAAGTGTTAAAGACAATTTACAATACGCGTACTAAATAAAAAGCTTATTATATTACTTAAAATTCTTAAATTAACAATTATTTTGTAATATCTTAATTTTTCTTTATTGTTGCAACAATATTGAAGTTGCAAAAACAACTTTGTTTATTTAAGATAATTTCTATTGTACAAAATATTGCTTGCAAGATCTTTTATATTTTTGTTTTTTATTTTTTTTATTAACAATTATTTCTTTTTAATACTTTTGCTTGTAGATAATTGTTATATAATAGAATAATATCTTATTTTGTTATTTGTATATATCTTTGAAATACAAGTATATAAAATACAAAATTAATCAAAAATTTAAGAAAAAAATAAAACAACAATTCTTATCTAATTTCAACTCTAATATCTTAACAAAAAAAAAGTAAAAAAAAGTAATATTGTTTAATTTAATATTTCTTTCTAAATTGCTTTGTAATTGTAAACAAAGATTGTTTAATCTTAATTAAAAGATTTAATTTATTAACTTTCTTATTTTTGTTTTTAAAATCTTCGATTTTTGTATTATACAAAAAGTATTTAATCTTGTTATATTGCTCTTTGTTCTATTTAATTGTTTATAAATTATTTTTAATATTTTAATACTAATTGAGATAAAATTGTAAAGAACTTTTTGTTTGTTAATTTTAATATTGTTTTTCTTAAAAGTTTCTAAACTTACTAGATTAAAAAAGCACAACTTAACTAAATATTAATATACTTTTTGTTAGATTGCAAAGTCTTTTCTTTAATATACTATAAGTCGATTTTGTTATTAAAAATATTGCAACAATCTTTATTAATAGCATTCTTAATTATAATAATTAATATAAGATTTGCTATTAATTTGTCGAAAGTCAACTTCTTTAATTGCAAAATAAAAGTAATTAAAGTTGTTTATTTGTTTTGCTTGTAAATAGATTTAATACTATTAATAGCAATTAAATTTAAAAACTTATTAAAAATTCTAAATCTTAAAAATCGATAAAATAAAATCTAACTTATATCGACTTAAACTATTGTAAATAAGATAATCGAATCTAGAAATCTACAAAACTAAACACTTATTTATATAAATTTTGAAATTTTAAACATACAAACTATATTGACAGCTTTGTCTTTTTATTGATTTCGAGTTAACAATTTTGTCTTTGTACAAAGTATTTTTGACAATTCGATTTTAAGTTAGTAGTTTTGTCTTCGTATAAAGTATTTTCAACAATTTGATTTCGAGTTGACAGCTTTGTCTTCTCGACTATTTAATTTCGAGTCGACAGTTTTGTTTTCGCGTAGAATATCTTCAACAATTCGATTTCGAGTCGACAGCTTCGTCTTCGCGTAGAGTATCTTCGACAATCCAATTCCGAGTCGAAAGCTTTGATTTCGTATATCGAGAATCTAGAAATAATATAATTTGTATTTCGAACCGAATCGCAGAAACTAAAAGCAGCGGGAAGCTTATTTAGAGACTAAACTTAGAAAAGAAAACTCTATCAAGTAAATTACAAAAATTAATACAACTATTTTTTTATCTATACTAAAATTATACTAGGTCTATATTTAGTTAATATAATTATTGCAAAAACTATTGCTATATCTATAACTAAGAAAGACAAAGATTAGAAAACTCTTTATTGTATATATTAAATATATACTAAGTATAAATTAGAACAAATTAAAAACAAAAAGTTTTCGAAATTATTTAACTAAATTTTAGACTTAATATATACTATATATAATATTTTGATTTGTCTCGATTAATTGTGTGTTTTCGATTGTATCTAGTATATACAATATAGATAATTAAATATTTGTTTTTTCGATTTCGATTTAACAAAATAAATTAATATTTATTATATATTTTGTTTTTATATAATTGCTACAACAACTATATTTTGATAGAAATTTTTTTTTTGCAAATTAATTTAAAATAAAGTACAATCTATATCTAATATAAAATCTCTTTATATTTTCTCTAATTTTAAATTAAGATTTTTCTTTTAATTATATTTAAATATATATTAAGTTTGTATCTTGTCTATATTTGCTATATATTTATTCTATTTACTATTTTAATCTTGTATTTACTTTTTTTATTTTAAATACTATTTTTTATAAAATAAAGCTAAACAAGCAATTATAATAGTTTGTCGCGTTATTGTATTTGTTAGTTTTACAAATAATACAAATATCTTGTATATAATTTTGTTTTTAATTGTTTTTTTTTAATTTCGAATCTTTTAATAAAGTAATAAATCTTTTTTTAAATTAATATTTAATCGATATATATTAGATCTATATATAGTTTTTCGAATTTAAACAAAAGCTTTTAAACTATTGATATTATATAATATTTGTAAAACAAAGATATAAATTTATAAGCTAGTTTATTTTTGTTGTTATTTTAATTGCTTAATAGATATTGTTAATTTACTTGTAATAAAATTATATTTAAAATATTTTTTGTATTGTTAGTAATATCGAATTTTTTTAATTTAACAATTTTTTTTGTTAGTTTTTTCTTTTTTTTTGTAGAAGTTTGTTATATTTTTAATATATATATTGTATATATTGTTTTTGCACTTAATTTTTAATTTAATATTTCAATAATATTGCTTTGTATTTTCTGCTTAATTTTAGTATATTGTTTATAAAACTTAAATTTGATTTATATTTATTCGAGCTAAACAACAATACATATTAAGTTAATATTTGATATTTGTTTTTTCTAAATAGTATTTCTATATATTGTTATATTAAAAAAAAAAATTTAGAATTTTTATCAAATATATATTGAGTCGATATTTGATATTTGTTTTTTCTAAATAGTATCTCTATATATTGTTATATTAAAAAAGATATTTTAGAATCTTTATTTAATATATATTAAGTCGATATTCGATATTTGTCTTTTTTAGATAGTATTTCTATATATTGCTATATTAAAAAAAAAATTTAGAATCTTTATTTAATATATATTGAGTCGATATTTAATATTTGTCTTTTTTAAATAATATCTCTATATATTATTGTGTTAAAAAAGATATTTTAAAATTTTTATTTAATATATATTGAGTCGATATTTAACATTTGTCTTTTCTAAATAGTATCTTTATATATTGCTATATTAAAGAAGATGTTTTAGAATCTTTATCTAATATATATTAAGTTAATACTTAATATTAATTTTTTATTAAATAAGTAGTTCTTAAATTGTAGTTTTAAAATATATAAAAAATCTTGCTATTAAATTTAAATACTATATTTGTGTCAAATTTATACTTAGAATTAAGTCTATTAAAAAAAAGTATTATATAAGAATTTTTTAAATTAAAAAAAAGATATAGATATTGTCGACAATATTTTGCAACTCTTTAATCTTTTTTATCTATAATTCAATTAATTATTAAGTTAAATTAAATATAAACTAATTGTATATATCTTTTTTAATTAGTTAAGCAATAATACAATTAAATTTATTGCAATTGCGTCAAGTAAATAAAATATTTTTTTTGTTTCGAAATTGTTCTTTTCAAATATCTTAATAATATATTTTCTTATTTTAATATATAATTAGTATAAATATAGCTTAGAACAAATATAGATTCTATCTAAATATAAAAACAAGTAATAATAACTTATGTTTTGCGAATTTATTTTTTGAACAAAATAATTGCTTTTTTCTATATTAGTATAATTGCAAGTTAGTATCTATTAATACAAAGAAATCTTTAATTTCTCTTTATATAGTTTGACAAAAAAAAAAAAAAATTCGATATTTAATCTATATCTTAAGCTTAAAATATAATATATTTATATTGTCTATATATTGTAGTAATTTGTTAAAAATCTCGATTTTTTAAAATTAATTAATAAAATAAGTTGTTAAATAATTAAAATAACGTTTTCGAAAATTATATTTAGAATATACTTAACAAAAAATTAATATATATTTGAAATATTTAAATTATTCTTAAAAACTATTAAGATTGTAAAAATATTTTTTAAATTCTAAACAAAATATTAGTAATATCTATATAATTCTAGTATATACTAAGTATATTTCGAGTTTATTTTTTGTCTATATCTATTATAAAAGTTTGCAACTCTTTGTTTCTACAATTGATATAAAAAATTTAAATAGTTTAATAAGTAACTTCTTTTAATATTTTAAATATTTTAATAAATATTGTATAATAATTTTCGATAATCTCTATATTAATTTATATATAGTAGTAGATATTAATTTCTATTACAATTTAGATGTATACTTAATATATATTGTATATATATTAAATTTACAATAATAATTCTTGTTTTAATTTGAGATATTGTATAGATTTGTTTTGTTTTAAATCTATTTAAATACAAGATTTATTTTAAGATATAATTAATTTATAAAGATTTTAGTCTAAATATAAATATAGTATACAACAATATATTGTTAAGAATTTCTGTTAAAATAGATAATACTTTTAATCTATTATTTCTCTAAAGAACGCAATTAATTAAAAACAAATTTTTGTTTAGTTTTTATAGATTATAAGTTAAATTTATATAATATTTAAACTAAATATAAATTAATTTGATAAAATTGTTTTAATAGAAAATTTCTCGAGTTTTTGTTTGCAAATTAATATTGCTATACAATTTTTTATATTAAGACTATTGTATATATGATACAAAGCAATCTTATTATATTTTGCGCATAAATCGAATATAATAAAAGAGATAACAAAATATTTTGCAAAATATTTAGTGCAAACAATATATATACTAGATATAAACTTAGCTTATATATTGTTAAAGATAGTAGATTTTGTTATTTAATTATTGCAATTATATTATCGACAATTTTTTAAAATATTTTAATAAAATATAGTAGATAATAAATATGATTTTTGCGTACAATTAGTATAAAAAATAGAAATTGTTTTTAATTAATAGAAATATAGATATTTAATTGTATATTGTATATACTAATCTTAATTTTGCTATTTCTCTAAAAATAATTAAATTTTGTA